>OGDN01000354.1_pt1 | contig 95939 bp, 83 predicted proteins | sample 1570271 | NCBI WGS metagenome assembly OGDN01 (sample SAMEA4384481, study PRJEB24528) | human gut metagenome | reverse complement strand
CGGATGCGCTCGGGCAGCTTGAGCGTGCGCTTTTCCTGCAGCTCGCCGCCGCGGAGGTCCCCTCGATCGCCCTTTCGGCAACGAGCAAGGTTTTCAGCAAGTCGCTGCCCTTTTCCGACGATCTCGGCTGGTTCGGCAAGATGTGTTTTTAAGCTACGGCTTTTGGGCCTATTCTGCGGTTATAATTGCACTTATAACCGCTTATGTGATAAAGAAAACGCGCGTCGGCCTTAATCTGCGCGCCGTCGGTGAAAGCCCGGCGACTGCCGATGCTGCCGGCATAAACGTCAATAAATATAAGTACATCGCAACCTGCGTCGGCAGCATGATCGCCGGCCTCGGCGGCCTGTACCATGTCATGGACTATGCCTGCGGCGTCTGGTCGAACGATGCCTTCGGCGTCTGGTCGAACGATGCCTTCGGCGACCGCGGCTGGCTTGCCATCGCGCTGGTCATCTTCTCGATCTGGAGACCGAACCTTGCGATAATAGCCTCGATACTTTTCGGCGGCCTGTACATTGTTTATCTCTACATTCCGGCAGGAACTCAGCTTTACATGATGGAGCTTTACAAGATGCTCCCGTACCTTGTCACCATCATCGTGCTCGTTGCCGTTTCCATGCGCAAAAAGCGCGAGAACGAGCCGCCTGCCGCGCTAGGACTTGCATATTTCCGAGAAGAACGATCGTTTCAAAGCTCCACGGTGTTTGCCGTGGAGCTTTGTTATTATGCGTTGCTTGCGGCAACGGGGCGTGTTAATATATATTTATGCCGCAAGGAGATAAAAAACATGTTGTCTGAAAATTTGAAAACTCTGCGCAGGCAGAAAGGCTTTACGCAGGAAGAGCTTGCCGCGCGGCTGAACGTAGTCCGCCAAACAGTGTCAAAGTGGGAAAAGGGAGTTTCACGCGGTTAAAGACACGCAGCCCGCGCTTATAGGTATAGCAGCGCATGAGGTGGTGCTCATGCGCTGCTATGCGTTCAGCTGTTCAGTTTATTCGTTCCAAGCTCTTACCTGTGCCTCGAGCCAGTTGCACCAGGCGTCCACGCCCTCGCCGGTCTTGGCGCTTATCGGGAATATCTCGATATCCGGGTTGCGCTTGTGCGCGAACTCGCGCACCTTGTCCATGTTGAAGTCGAAGTAGGGAAGGACGTCGATCTTGTTTATGATCAGCGCCTGGCACACCTCGAACATCAGCGGGTACTTGAGCGGCTTGTCGTGGCCCTCGGGCACGGAGAGTATTGCGACATTCTTGACCGCGCCGGTGTCGAACTCCGCCGGGCAGACGAGGTTGCCAACGTTCTCGAGTATCGCGAGGTCGAGGTCGGCGGCGCCGAGCTCACGGAGCCCCTGCTCGGTCATGCCCGCGTCAAGGTGGCACATGCCGCCGGTGTGTAGCTGGATGCTCCTGACGCCCGTCTCGGCGATGGCGAGCGCGTCCACGTCCGAGTCGATGTCGGCCTCCATGACGCCGATGCGCAGCTTATTCTTGAGGCGTGCGATGGTCGCCTTGAGCGTGGTAGTCTTGCCGCTGCCGGGGCTGGACATGAGGTTCAGGAGGAAGGTGTGCTCCTTCTTGAGCTGCGCTCTGACCCGGTCCGCCTCCCGGTCGTTGTTTTCAAATACGCTCTGCTTTATTTCGATGACTCGCACTTTGCCATTTGTCATTCTTCCGCTACCTCGATTTCTTTGATTACCAGCTGGTCGCCCTGCTTGAGCGTCCAGCGGGTGCTGCCGCAAAACGGGCACATGGGGACGTCGTCCCTGGCGTTTTCCATGACCTCGTAGTCCTTGCCGCAGTCGGCGCAGTGGGCGATGGCTTTCACCATATTGATGTAGAGCTCTGAGCCCGCGCAGATGGTACCGTTTACGGCCTCCGGCCAGACCCCGTGCATGTACACGGGGACTATGCCGGTCATCTCTCCGACATCCACACTTACGGATGCGATGCGGGATACCCCGTACCGTTTGGCTGCGGCGTCAAGGGTATCGAGCATATTAAGAACTACTCCTAATTCATGCATTGGCGTTGTCCTGCTTTTCACTTTCGTGTTTCTTGAACATCATACTGGCAGTACCGGAGTCGCTGCAGTCCTGCTCGTCCGTCTTGGGTGAATTGGCCGCGATGCGCTTCGTCCGCTCCGCGATATTTGCGCCCAGCGCGGCGGCCCAGGCGTCGGGCGAGGTGGGCGGCACAGCGTCGTGAACCTTGTAGAGCTTTACGGCGTCGAACTCGCACTTGGTGGTGCAGACGCCGCAGCCGAGGCACTTTCTCTCGTCTACTACGGTAACGCCGCAGCCCATGCAGCGGGCGGCCTCCTTCTTAAGCTGTTCCTCTGTAAATGTGGCGCGGGTATCGTCCATGGTCTCGAGCGCCTTGCTCGCGGCGGCGTGGTGCGGACGCTGACGGGGCTGCTTGTCAAAGCCGCTGTAATCCCCGAGCTCCTTATCAAAGGGCTTGTACTCGCGTTCGCGGCGAATGAGAAGGTTCTTGCCCTGGACGTACCTGTGCACGGAAATAGCGCCGGACCTGCCGGTCGCAATGGCGTCGATGGTGAAGCCGGGGCCCATCGCGCAGTCGCCGCCGGCGAAGATGTCTTCCTCGGCGGTCTGATAGGAGATCTCGGCAACATTGACGACTCTGAAGTCCTCAACCTTGGCCTTGGTGCCGCTCAGGAGATCTCCCCACACAATCGACTGCCCGATCGCGGTGAACACGTTGGAGCAGGGCATGATAACGGTGTCATTCTCGTCGTAAACGGGGCTGAACCTGCCGGTTTCGTCAAATACGGACACGCAGCGCATGAATTCCACGCCCGTGACGCGACCGTTTTCGCCAATGATGCGCTTCGGACCCCAGCTGTTGCAAATCTCCACTCCCTCTGCCAGAGCCTCGTCCTTTTCGTCGGGAACGGTGGGCATTTCCTCGTCCTTTTCGAGGCAGACCATTTTGACATTGCGGTTGCCGAGACGCATTACGGCGCGAGCCACGTCTACGGCCACGTTTCCGCCGCCTATCACCACGGTGTCGCCCTCAACGGAGGAGATGACGCCCTCGTTCACGCCGCGAAGGAAGTTGATGCCGCCCTGGACGCCGATGAGCTCCTCGCCCTCAATGCCGAGCTTACGGCTGGCCTGCGCGCCGATGGCGACGTAGAAGGCCTTGTAGCCCTGCTCACGAAGCTGCTCTATAGTCACGTCCCTGCCGACGTCGACGCCGCATTTGAACTCCACGCCCAGCCTGCGCAGAACCTCGATCTCCGCGTCTATGACGTCTTTTTTGAGTCGGAAGGAGGGTATGCCGAACTTCAGCATACCGCCGGGAGCCGCGTTCTTCTCGAACACCGTGACGGGATAGCCCTCCACCGCGAGATAGTACGCGGCGGTCATTCCGGCGGGGCCAGCGCCTATTACGGCTACCTTTTCCTCGTAGCTGTCTTTTTTCTCCGGTACGTAGAGGTTCCCCTCCTCGAGCTCCTTGTCGGCGATGAACTTCTTGATGTCGTCGATGGCCATGGCCTCGTCGACGCGGGCGCGGGTGCATTCGTTTTCACAGTCATGCGGACAGATTCGCCCGCAGACTGCGGGGAAGGGATTGTCCCTCTTGATGACCTTGAGCGCCTCGTCGTATTTGCCCTCTGCGGCCTTGCGGATATAGCCCTGGATAGATATGTGCGCGGGGCAGGCGGCCTTGCAGGGAGCACTGCCGCTCTTGTTTACCATCTTCCGCTTGAGGTAATCCATATCCCAGAACTCCTCCGTCCAGTTGGTGTCCATGTAGTCCGGAAGGTTCTTGGTTTCGCACTCCGCCTCGCAGAAATTCGTGCCGAGGGTAAGCGCGTTGGCGTTGCAGGATTCGACGCACGCGCCGCAGGCCACGCACTTTTCGGGATCCACCTTGGCGACAAAGTTGGAGGCCATGTTCATCTGCAGGTTGAGCATATTGGCCGTGCGCAGAGAGGCGCAGCCGCAGCCGCAGCAGTTGCAGATAAAGCAGGTGGTGTCGTGCCCCTGGGTGTTGAACACCTGGTGGACGTGCCCAGCCTTCTCCATCTTTCTGAGTATTTCGTAGACCTCCTCCTTGGAGATCTCCCTGGCTCTCTGGGTGCGGATGCCGTAGTCTGCGTAGTCGTCAAGCTGGATGCAGGTGTCTATATGCGTGTGCTCGCAGCCCATGCCCAGAGCGCGCGTAGCCGTGCGGCAGGCGCAGTTCGCGACGGAGAACTTGGTGGCCTTGTCTATGAAGGGCTTCAGCTCCTCGAAGGGCATGATCGTGGATTTGGCGGCCACGGACTCCATTATCGGTATTGTCCTGAGCCCGCCGTGCGCCCTTTTCTCAAAGGGCATGGCGGTCATGTCCGTGAGACGGATGCGCTCCTCGTAGAAATCCGAGGCGTATTTCAGCAGCTCGGGGTCTATCTCCTTGTCCAGCACGACGAACTCAAGGATGCCAGGCAGCCAGGGCCAGCGGCGGTATTTGAGCACGCCGGACAGCGACGAGCACATGATCAGGCCTTTCATGCTCATCTCTTCAAGAGTGGAAGCAATTTCCTCGACAGTCACGTTGTTCGCCTCGGCTATTTCGTCGAGTGATTTGAAGAAGGGCTCGCACATCATCGCTATGCGGGCGTCCTCGTCGGAGCAGAAATGCAGCAGGAACTGTACGCTTTCGCTCTCGTCGTTATTTCCCTCCTGACCAGGATAGATATTATCCAGCCAATCAGCCCATCTAATGAGATTCGGGTATTTGTTGCTCATAGTCATTCCCTCCGTATTATTCATTATCCGCCTATCGCCGGAATCTGAAATCAAAATACGCCTGTGTTAAAAAAGTTGCAATACCGCCTGGGAATGTTCTATAATAGCTACAAAAAAGGTGTTAAGCGTTTGAACACACGCCCCACTTGTTTGCGGAACGCGCGAACATTTTTTAGAATTTGTACCGCGAGGAGGGACAAAAACCGCTATGAGTAAACCCGTGGATGTGAGGAATAAATTGGCGGACAAAGCGCTTGAGCTGTTCAACGCCAACGGATATGAAAAGACATCCGTAAACAGTATCTGCGCCGCGGCCAACGTTTCGAGGACACGTTTTTATTCTCTGTTTTCCGACAAAAAGGACTTGATTATGTGGACCATGCGCGACGCTTCTCTGGAAAGCAATATTGAGCCGTCGGAAATACTTTTTTTGGACAATGATTTCGAGCGCATGATATACATTTTTGCGCTGCACACGCCCATGTGGACAAAGGACAACGTCAACTACTGTAAGACCCTCCTGAAGCTTGAGGTGGATGAAAGGCTGGGTATCTTCGATTTTGTCGACGCTTACAATGAACTGTACTACAAGCTCTTATCCAACTGCCAGAAGAACGGCATCATAAGGAACCTTGGCAAGCCGGAGATTTTGGTGAAATATTCTATACAAATCGCTAAGGCGACTCTCCTGGACTGGTGCTGGTCAAATGCCGCCTTCGACTTCCACGAGGCTGTAAGGACGGGCATGGAAGAGTACTACGACGTCGCCCCGGCTTACCGTAAAAGCCGGTAAAGCAATATGCAGCACAATGCCCGGCTCTGTTTTGGAGCCGGGCATTGCCATGTTGATTATCGCATCTTTTTAAAGGGTGTGCAAGAACAGCGCCTTACTATGCTTCAGTTCAGGCTGTAGCCGAACTTGCTGCCGTGGAGGACTGCCTTGTTGATCTTGCCGGTGGCGATGGCATCGCCCGCCTTCCAGACGCTGGGATGGCCGGAAGCAAGCAGCTCCTGCCACAGTGCGTCGTTGGGCTTCACGCCCACGGACAGGACGATCACGTCCGCGGGCAGCGCCTTTGCCTCGCCGTCCTTGGTGCTTTCAATAAACAGCTTACCGTCGGCAAACTTCACGACCTTATTGTTATAATACAGGGTCACGCCCTGATCGTTGCAGTGGCGGACCTCCAGCAGCGCTTCATTCTGATAACGCATATCCAGCATATCCACCGGCCATTCGGGCAGCATATCCACCACGGAAACCTGATTGGTACCCTGACGGTTGATATACAGCGCAGTCTCCAGCCCGGTAATGCCGCCGCCGATGACAACGACCTTCTTGTTTGCAAACTGCATGTCGTTGACAAGCACGTCGTGCGCCTGAACCGTCTGTACCTGATCCAGCCCCTCGAGTGGAATGGAAATGACGTTGCTTCCGGTTGCAACCAGAATGGAATAGGGTTTGAGAGCAAGAACCTCCTGCGCCGTGACCTCCTTCCCCAGCTTCATCGTGATATTCAGCTTCTTTGCCATGGACTTATAATGGTCGATAGCCCACTCAAATTTGCCCTTGAAGGGGGGCTTCTTTGCAACATGGAGGTTACCGCCGATCTCATCGCGTTTGTCGAACACCACCACGTCAAAGCCGCGCTGTTTGAGCGTGACCGCAGCTTCCATGCCCGCGGGGCCTGCGCCCACGATGGCGACGACGCGCCCGGCACCGTTTACCATGAGCGGGCGCTTGGAGCCTTCGCGCAGGGCAAAGGGGTTCACGGAGCAGTTCGTCTGCTCATAGCTGAACGGATTGACATTGAAGCAATTCATGCAGGAGATGCAGTAGCGAAGCTCATCCTCGCGGCCTTCGGCACACTTCTTTACCCATTCGCGCTCAGCCAGAATGCCGCGGCCCATGCCGACCATGTCGCACTTGCCGTCATTGATGATCTGATCCACGAAATCCGGGTGACGGATGCTGCCGGTAGCTACTACGGGAACGGAAACAGCATTCTTGACCATGGTAGCAGCAGGAACCTTCCAGCCTTCGGCGCGATGGACGTCCCCGGACATGATGTCGTCCTGGTGGTAAATCGTCCCGCCGGCGGACACTGCAATCATATCCGCACCGGCCTTTTCCAGATAGGGAGCGACCTCGGCGGCCTGTTCCGGCGTGATTCCGTCGTTGCCGTTGGGACCTTCACTCTTGGGGTAGTCAAAGCCCTGCATTTTCACGGAGATGATTTTATCCGGTCCGATGACCTTGCGGATGCGGGTCAAAATCTCCGTGGCAAAACGGGTGCGATCCTCTACCTTATTCCAGCCGTACTCATCAGTGCGGTGATTGAACAGAGGAGAAATGAACTGGCAGGCCAGATAGCCATGACAGGTTTGGAACTCGATGCCGTCCGCACCGGCGGCCATAGCACGCTTGGCAGCGGCCACAAACTTGTCCTGAATGGCGTGGATCTCGTCCTTCGTCAGCTCGTCCACAGTCTTCGGATCAATGCCGGAATAGTTGGTTGCGCCGGGATGCCAAAGCTGGAACAGGATCTTTGCGTCGTACTTATGGGCAGCAAGCACCAGCCTGCGAAGCCCGGGGATAAAGCGGTCATCATAAATGCCCGGCTGCAAGGGCAGCACAGAAGGCCACTCCGGGTCTACGATCATTGCGCCGGGAACAAGAAGCCCCACGCCGCCCGCGGCGACCGATTCCACATAGGCGATGTCTTTTGCGGATACGCTGTCGTCGAAATTAGAAATATTCTTTGCCATCGCAAGGAACATTACTCTGTTTTTCACGGTCTGATTACCGATTTTAATAGGCTCCAAAAATTTATGGCTCATGATGTGACCTCCTTATACAAACATGGCTTCACCGGAAGCGCGGACAGTCAGCTCACTGATATTCACGCCCCAAGGCTGGTCAATGGCGTAAATGATGTTGTCCGCCAGAATAGACGGAGAAAAGTCAAAGCAATGGATGCTCTCCGTGTCAAGACGATCGGGGATCGCCAACCCCATAAATGCGTCAATGATTTTCCCGTAAATGCCGGACAGACCTGCATTATAATCTACTTCTGTAGAGACCAGACCCGTATTTGCCACGGATGTGGGCTTGATGTTGGTAACTTTGATTTTCCCGCGGGATTCTACGCGCAGGCTGTCGCCCAGCATTCTGACGGCGGCCTTTGTCACATTATAGACCCCGCAACCGCTCACGGGATAGTTGCCGAGGATGGAGGAAATGTTCACGATATGTCCCTGCCCCTGCTCAATCATCTGGTCATAGACCGCCGCGATGCCGTACAGTGTACCATTGATCGCGGTAGCAATGCTTTGCTCCCATGCTTCCATGGCAATTGCGTGTTCGCTGTAATAGGCAAGCGGCATTGTGCCGGCATCATTGACCAGCACATCAATGCGTCCGTAGGTGTCCACGGCGAACTTCGCCATGGCATTGACCTGATCTTTCACACGAACATCGGTCTTGATGTAGGAAGCCTCGCCGCCGCTTTCACGGATCTCCTGCGTAATTTCCCGGAGCAATTCCTCACGCCGCGCGGCCAGAACGACCTTTCCGCCCAGTTCCGCAGCCTTTTTTGCAGTCTCTTTTCCGAAACCGCTGGAAGCGCCGGTGATGATAATGACTTTATCCCTAATGTAGTTTTCGGTTCTATAGCTGTTCATCGAAACACCTCCTAATCAAATGACAAAGGATTCGCCTGAAGCGCGCACGGTCAGATCACCGATGCTGACACCCCAAGGCTGATTGATGGCATAAATAATATTGTCCGCCAAGACCTGTGGATCAGGATCGTTGTAGGTCATGCTGTTGATGTCATGGAAATCGGGACGCAGCGGCGCTTCCTCGATCCAGTTGGTCATCAGTTCCAAAGGACCAGCAACGGAGGGAAGGATTGCCATCTGATCGACCACGCTGCTGGAAAGGTTGGTCTTCATAAATCCGGTAGGCTTAATGGTCGTAACCTTGATTTTGCCCTGACACTCGCTGCGCAGAGATTCCGCCAGATACTGCACGCCCATCTTTGCGACCTGATACACACCTGCGCCCGCAACGGGGAAGTTGGCATAGATGGAGGATACATTGATCACCTGCCCCTGCCCCTGTTTGATCATCTGGTCATAGACGGCGGAGATACCGAAAATGGTGCCCTTGATGCTGATGTCGATGCACTGTTCCCATTTGTCCAGCGCCTGCTCATGCTCACTGAAAAAGGCCAGCGGCATCGTCCCGGCGTTGTTAACAAGCACATCGATCCTGCCGTAGGTATCTACCGCGAATTTAGCCATTGCGAAAACATCGTCCTTTTTCGCCACGTCTGTTACGATGTAGCTGGCCTCACCGCCCGCCGCCTTGATCTCCGCCACGGTCTCCTTCAGTTTCTCCTCGCTGCGTGCCGCCAGAACGATCTTACCGCCCATCTCTGCGGCGCGCTTTGCAGTCAGCTTGCCGAAGCCGCTGGAGGCGCCGGTGATAATAATGACCTTGCCTTCCACGTAGTTTTTCTGAATGTAATTGCTCTTATATGTCTCCAATTCAATTACCTCCTGTCTGATTGATTTGTTGTGCGTCATGACTCACACGTTTGCTGTGTTAATTCTAAAACAAATATGGGGCAAAATGCATTCACAATCTGCCACTTTTCTGTATTAGTTCATAATTATTCTTTTTTCTGAATTAAATTCTTCTCCTGTTTTGAGCCGTTATCAAATCGTTCATTTCTTGTATTTCTGCAAAAACTGTGTTAAAATTTTATTACACTAACAGAAGCTGGGAGGTTTTACCGTGAAAGCTCTGCCCTCAACAAAAGAGAGATTTGCATTGGCCTTGATGGAATTACTTGAGAGCAATTCCTTTGAGAGTATTTCTGTCGGGGATATCGTGGGGCTCTCCGGTCTTAGCAGCAGGACGTTTTACAATCACTTTCGGGATAAAAACGAGTTGCTTGCCTATCTCTATCGGATAACTGTCGAGCCTCTGTGGTATACGGATGGGAAGCGAAACTCTCTCGAAACGTTTTTTACTTGCTGCAAGAACAACTTTCTTTATAACGGCACCCTCAAGGGCTTCGGAAACGCTCTATCCTATTACGGGCAGAATGACCTGCGCTCCGAAATAGAAAACAAGGGCGTTGAGGATCTTGTCAGGCTGCTGAAATGGAACCGTTTTCCGGGTGCGATAACGCCGGAATTGAGAGAAGTGCTCCATTTCTTCATGTGTGGTATTACGCGCTATTTTGAAAAGTATTATCTGAATTCCAAAACCATTCAGGTCGACTGGCTTTATGCCTTCTGGATCAATTGTGTCCCAGCCTATTTGGCTGAATATCTTGTAAAAGAGCCGGAATAAATCTTTTCCGCAAAACTTATGATACCTCGGTACATGAGATATCGAGATATATTGAGAGAGACAAAAAGAAATGGAGACCGGCGCATAAGCGCGCAACGATCGCCGCGGCTTTGCCGGCAAGCACAGCACAAATAGCACAAGCGGCGCGTCCGGTTTCGGACGCGCCGCTTGGTTTTTCAGATTTTCCGGGGAGATCATTTTCCCGCCTCGGTCTCGCAGTACAGGCAGCGGTAGACGCGCCGCTCCCGATCCGTCAGCACGAACTCCTGCGGCAGCTCGCGCTCGGTCGAGGTGATGCAGCGCGGGTTTTTGCACCGCAGCACGCCGCGGATGCGCTCGGGCAGCTTGAGCGTGCGCTTTTCCTGCAGCTCGCCGCCGCGGATGATGTTGACCGTGATGCTCGGATCGACGTAGCCGATCAGATCCCAGTCGAGCTCCATCTCGCCGTCGATCTTGATGATGTCCTTGCGGCCGAGCTTGCCGCTGGTGACATTTTTGAGGATGGCAACGGTGCAGGCGAGCTTGTCCAGGCCGAGGATCTGGTAGAGCTCCATGGCCTTGCCGGCCGTGATGTGGTCGATGACGATCCCGTTTTGAATCGAATCAATAAGCATAACGTTTCTCCTCCCGTCAGTCGATGCCCAGCAGCTTGAGCATGAGCGCCATGCGGATATAGCGGCCGTTTTTCACCTGCTTGAAATAGCAGGCGCGCGGATCGTTGTCCACGGCGGCGGCGATCTCGTTGACGCGCGGCAGCGGGTGCAGGATGCTCATGTCGGGCTTGGCGGTCTCGAGCTTATCCGGCGTGAGGATATAGCTGTCGCGCAGGCGCAGGTAGTCTTCCTCGTTGAAAAAGCGCTCGCGCTGCACGCGGGTCATATACAGCACGTCCAGCTCCGGCATCACGGCCTCGAGCGACGTGGACTGCGTATAGGGGACACCGGGCTTTTTGAGATACTCGTCCTTCACGTAGCGCGGGAGCTTGAGCTCCTCCGGGGAGATGAGCACGAAGCGGATGCCCGTGCAGCGGCTCATGGCGGCGACGAGCGAGTGCACCGTGCGGCCGAACTTCAGGTCGCCGCACAGGCCGATCGTCAGATCGTCCAGCCGCCCCTTTTCGCGGTAGATGGTCATGAGGTCAGCCAGCGTCTGCGTGGGGTGGTTGTGACCGCCGTCGCCCGCGTTGATGACCGGGACCTGCGCGTGCATGGACGCGACCAGCGGCGCGCCCTCCTTGGGATGGCGCATGGCGATGATGTCGCTGTAGCAGCTGACGACGCGCACGGTGTCCGCGACGGTCTCGCCCTTGGAGGCGGACGAGCTCTCCGCCGAGGCGACGCCGAGCACCTTGCCGCCGAGCGAGAGCATCGCGCTCTCAAAGCTCAGGCGCGTGCGCGTGGACGGCTCGAAAAACAGCGTGGCGAGGATCTTCCCGTCGCACTTGTGGGCATATTGCTCGGGGTGCTCCATGATCGCGCAGGCGGTGTCGATGAGCTCCATGATCTCCTGCGGGGTCAACTGCATAATGTCGATCAGATGCTTCATATCACACCTGACTTTCTGCCCGGATCCAGCTCTCGTCGGAGGGGTTTTCGCGGAAGGCCAGCAGCCGCGCGACGTCGGCCTCGGTGATGTAGCCCTCCTGCACGCCCGCGCGAGCGACGGTGTCCAGATCCGTAAGGCTCACGTTTCTGACCTGCGCGGCGGCGAGCCGCTCCACGCCCTTTTTCATGCCGTAGGTGAAGATACTCACGACGCCGAGCACCTCCGCGCCGGCTTCACGCAGCGCGTCCACCGCGTCGAGCACGCTGCCGCCGGTGGAGATCAGGTCCTCGACGACCACGACCTTCTGCCCCGGGACGAGCTTGCCCTCGATGCGGTTCTGACGGCCGTGATCCTTGCTGCTCGAGCGGACATAGCCCATCGGCAGACCGAGCAGATGCGCGGCGATGGCGGCGTGGGCGATGCCGGCCGTGGCCGTGCCCATGAGCACCTGCGCCTGCGGATACTCGCGCCTGACCGTCTCGGCGATGGCGTGCTCGACCAGGTCACGCGCCGCGGGCGCGGTCAGGATGAGGCGGTTGTCGCAGTAGATGGGGCTCTTGATGCCGCTGGCCCACGTGAACGGCTCCTGCGGGCGCAGGAACACCGCCTCGATCGAGAGCAGGCTGCGCGCAACTTCGTGTTTGATATCCATAGCAGTTCCTCCTGTTGAAAAAGTCTCTGATCCGGCGCTCAGCCGACGAACGCGGCCACGCACCGGCGATAGGCGGCGACGGGATCGTCCGCCTGCGTGATCGGGCGGCCGACGACGATGTAGTCCGAGCCGAGCTCCCGGGCGCGCTCCGGCGTCGTGACGCGCTTCTGGTCGCCGCTCTCCCCGTCGGCAAAGCGCACGCCGGGCGTCACGGTCAGAAAGTCCGCGCCGCAGCGCGCATGGATGCTGCCCGCCTCCAGCGGGGAGCAGACCACGCCGTCAAGACCGGCATCGCGCGCATTGCGCGCATAGTGCAGCACGACCTCGTCGATCGGCGCGTGGATGAGCAGCTCCCGGTCCATGCGCTCCTGATCCGTGGAGGTCAGCTGCGTCACGGCGATGAGCAGCGGGCGCGTGCCGTCCGGCCGGGTCAGTCCCTCGAGCGCGGCGCTCATCATGGCCTTCGTGCCGGCAGCGTGGAGGTTGATGATATCCACATCCAGCGCCGAGAGCGCGGCCATCGCCTTTTTGACCGTGTTCGGGATGTCGTGCAGCTTGAGGTCGAGAAAGATCTTGTGGCCGCGCGCGCGGATCTGGCGCACGATATCCGGCCCTTCGGCATAAAACAGCTCCATGCCGATCTTCACAAACGGCTTCTCGTCCTGAAAACGGTCGAGAAACGCGAGCGTCTTTTCCCGGCTGTCAAAATCCAGCGCGATGATAACGTCCTTACCCATGATGTGCTCCTCCTATGATGTCTCTGAGATCGTCGATGCCGAAGCGCGCCATCGCGTCCGGCAGAGTTTCAATGATGTGCTTGCAGGCATACGGCTCGACCAGGTTCGCCGCGCCCACACCGACCGCCGTCGCGCCCGCGAGCATCAGCTCCAGAACGTCCTGCGCGCTCGTCACGCCGCCCATGCCCACGATGGGGATGTGCACCGCCTCGTACACCTGATAGACCATGCGCACGGCCAGCGGGAACATACCGGGGCCGGACATGCCGCCGGTCCGGTTGGCCAGCAGCGGGCGGCGGCGCGCAAGGTCGATGCGCATACCCGGCAGGGTGTTGATGAGGCTCACGCCGTCCGCGCCCGCGTCCTCGCAGGCCCTGGCAACGGCGGCGATGTCTGCCGCCGTCGGCGAGAGCTTGAGGATGATCGGCTTTTTCGTCACGGCGCGCACCGCGCGCGTCACCTCTGCCGCGGCCGACGGCTCCGCGCCGAAGGCAGCGCCGCCGCCGTGGACGTTCGGGCAGGAGATGTTGACCTCCAGCCAGCCGACCTGCGGCTGCGCGTCAAGCCTGGCGCAGACCTCGGCATATTCTTCCACGCTAAAGCCGCTCACATTCGCCATGACCGGCTTGTGAAACACCTTTTTCAGCTCCGGCAGCTCGTGCGCGATGACCGCGTCCACGCCGGGGTTCTGCAGCCCCACCGCATTGAGCAGACCGCCGGCATACTCGGCGATGCGCGGCGTGGGATTGCCGAAGCGCGGCGCGCGCGTCGTCCCCTTGAAGGAGAACGTGCCGAGCATATTGATGTCATACAGCTGCGCAAACTCCCGCCCGTAGCCAAACGTGCCGCTGGCCGGGATGATGGGGTTTTCGAGCTCGATCCCGCAGAGCGTTACGGCTGTTGCGGCCATACGATCTCCTCCTTTGTGAACACGGGCCCGTCCTTGCAGACGCGCCGACTTCCGTGCGTCGTTTCGCAGGTGCAGCCCATGCACGCGCCGAAGCCGCAGCCCATGCGCGCCTCAAGGCTCAGCTGACCGTCGAGCGGCGTCGCGCTGCACAGCGCCTGCAGCATGGGCATCGGCCCGCAGGCATACACATAGGTGCCACCCTCGGGCAGCGCCTCGGTCACGAAGCCGCGCGCGCCCATGGTGCCGTCCTCGGTCACAACCGTGACGGGGATGCCGAGCGCACAAAACGCATCGGCAAGCAGCACCTCTGCCGCCGTGCGAAAACCGAGCACGGCCAGCGGGCTGCGCCCCTCGGCCACGAGCTGCTGCGCCAGACCGTACAGCGGGGACGCGCCCACGCCGCCGCCGACCAGCAGCGGCCGCGCACCGGCGGGTGCGGTGTCAAAGCCGTTGCCGAGACCGACCAGCAGATCCAGCTCCGTGCCCGGCGTCAGCGTGCTCAGCTGTGCCGTGCCTGCGCCCGCCACTTTATAATACAGCGTCAGCGCGCCGTCACTCCAGCTGCACACCGACACGGGGCGGCGCAGAAAGCGTCCGGCAAGCCGGATGTCCACAAACTGCCCCGGCGCGGTGATCGCGGCGGTGTCCCCCGTGAGACGCAGACGATACGTCCCGCGGGCGACGGGCGCGTTTTCCGCAATGGTGAAAACTCTCTGCTGCACGGCTTACTCCGCGTGGATCGTGGACACGGCCAGCGTCGTCTCCTCGAGCACGTCAAGCAGTACGCGCACCGTATCGAGCGAGGTAAAGACGGTCACGCCGTTTTCCACCGCGCAGCGCCGGATCGCGGCGCCGTCCTGCGCGTGGACGCTCGAATGGATGGAGCGGGTGTTGATGATGTAGCTGACGTAGCCGCTGCGGATGGAATCGAGGATCTCGTGGCTGCCGTCGCTGATCTTGCCGCGCACGCGCGTGCGGATGCCGAAGGACTTGAGGTAGGCAGCCGTGCCGGCGGTCGCCTCGATGTTAAAGCCCATCTCATAGAACCGGCGCACGAGCGGCAGGCCCTCGGGCTTGTCCTCATCGGCCAGCGTCACGAACACGGTGCCGTAGTTCTGCACGTTCATGCCGGAGGCCTGCAGCGCCTTGTACATGGCGCGCGAGAGCTTCTTGTCATAGCCGATGGCCTCGCCCGTGGACTTCATCTCCGGGGAGAGGTAGGCGTCCAGCCCGTGGAGCTTGGCAAAGGAGAACACCGGCGCCTTGACATAGCAGCGCTCTTTCTCCGGCGGATAGAGGTCGAAGATGCCCTGCTCCTTGAGGCTCGTGCCGAGGATGACGTTGGTGGCGATGTCCGCGAGCTGATAGCCCGTGGCCTTCGACAGGAACGGCACCGTGCGCGACGAGCGGGGGTTGACCTCGATGATGTAGACATGGTCGCTCTTATCGACGATGAACTGGATGTTATACAGTCCGACGATGCCGATGCCCAGACCGAGCTTCTTGGCATAGGTCAGGATCGTGCCCTTGACCTTGTCGGAGATGGAAAACGGCGGGTAGACGCTGATGGAGTCGCCGGAGTGGACGCCGGTGCGCTCGACCAGCTCCATGATGCCGGGCACGAACACGTCTCTGCCGTCGCAGATGGCGTCGACCTCGACCTCGCGGCCGGAGATGTACTTGTCGACCAGCACGGGCTTGCCCTCGCCGGTGCGCACGGCATTCTGCAGGTAGTGGCGCAGCATCTCGTCGTCTGCCACGATCTCCATGGCGCGGCCGCCCAGCACGAACGACGGGCGCACCAGCACCGGATAGCCCACCGCGTGCGCCGCCTTGAGGCCGTCGTCCAGATTCGTCACCGCCGCGCCCATCGGCTGCGGGATGTTCAGCTCGAGCAGCAGCTTTTCAAAGCAGTCGCGGTTTTCCGCGCGCTCGATCGCGGCGCAGTCCGTGCCGATGATCTGCACGCCGCGCGTCATGAGCGGCTGCGCCAGATTGATGGCCGTCTGGCCGCCGAGACTGGCGATCACCTGATTGGCCTGCTCCTCGTGCAGGATGTTCATGACGTCCTCAGGCGTGAGGGGCTCGAAATACAGCTTATCGGCGGTCGTGTAGTCGGTGGAGACCGTCTCGGGGTTGTTGTTGATGATGATGGCCTCGTAGCCCGCGCGCCGGATGGTCTGCACCGCGTGGACGGTGGAGTAGTCAAACTCCACGCCCTGACCGATGCGGATCGGACCCGCGCCGAGCACGACGACCTTCTTCTTGTCCGAGCGGCGCGCCTCGCTCTTTGCGCCGGGGGCATAGGTGGAGTAGAAATAGGGGATGTAAGCGCCGGTGTGGCTGGTGTCCACCATCTTGTAGGCGGGGTAGAGCCCCAGCTGCACGCGCTGGGCATACACATCCTCCTCGCGCACGCCCCAGAGCCGCGCGATGTAGGGGTCGCAGAAGCCCATCTGCTTGGCCTGCTTGAGCGTCTCTCCGTCGCCCTTGTGCGTGCAGAGCGTCTGCTCCATGTTCACGATGGTGCGGATGGTCTCGAGGAAGAACGGCGTGATCATCGTCAGCGCAGCGACCTCGTCCACGCTCGCGCCCAGACGCAGCAGCTGCGCGACGGCAAAGAGCCCGTCATCGCGGAACTGGTGCAGGTACTCGGTCAGCTCCGCCTTGGTCATGTTCTGGAACTTCGGCAGCCAGAGATGCTGCGCGCCGATCTCCAGCGAGCGGACGGACTTGAGCAGGCACTCCTCGAGCGTGCTGCCGATGCCCATGACCTCGCCCGTGGCCTTCATCTGCGTGCCGAGCGTGTTGGCGGCGGTCGAGAACTTGTCAAACGGGAAACGCGGCAGCTTTGCGACCACGTAGTCCAGCGACGGCTCGAACGCGGCCGTCGTGTTGGCGACGGCGATCTCGTCGAGGTTCATGCCGACGGCGACCTTGGCCGTGACGCGCGCGATGGGATAGCCGCTGGCCTTGCTCGCCAGCGCCGACGAGCGGGAGACGCGGGGGTTGATCTCGATGAGGAAGTACTCCGAGGTCTTGGGGTTGAGCGCAAACTGCACGTTGCAGCCGCCCTGGATCTTCAGCGTGCGGATGATCTTGATCGCGCTGTCGTTGAGCATCTTCATGTCATGGTCGCTGAGCGTCATGATCGGCGCGACGACGGCGGAGTCGCCGGTGTGCACGCCCACGGGGTCAATGTTCTCCATGCCGCAGATGGTGATGGCGCGGTCGGACGCATCGCGCATGACCTCAAACTCGATCTCCTTATAGCCCTTGACGCTCTTTTCGATCAGCACCTGATGGATGGGCGAGAGCTTGAACGCCTGCATACCCAGCTCGACGAGCTGCGCCTCATCGTCGGCAAAGCCGCCGCCCGTGCCGCCGAGCGTGAACGCCGGGCGCAGCACGACCGGATAGCCGATGGCCGCGGCCGCGGCCTTGGCCTCCTCGAGGTTGTAGGTGATCTGCGACGGGATGACCGGCTCGCCGATGCTCTGGCAGAGCTCCTTGAACTGCTCGCGGTCCTCAGCGCGGCGGATGCTGTCGCTGTCCGTGCCGAGAAGCTCGACCTGGCACTCCTTGAGCACGCCCTTCTGCTCGAGCTGCATCGCCAGATTCAGGCCGGTCTGGCCGCCGATGCCCGGGACGATCGCATCCGGACGCTCCTTGCGCAGGATACGCGCCACATACTCCAGCGTCAGCGGCTCCATGTACACCTTGTCCGCGACGGAGGTATCCGTCATGATCGTGGCGGGGTTGGAGTTGACGAGGATGACCTCGTACCCCTCCTCCTTGAGCGACAGGCACGCCTGCGTGCCGGCATAGTCAAACTCGGCAGCCTGGCCGATGACGATCGGGCCGGAGCCGATAATCATAATTTTCTTCAGATCCGTTCTCTTGGGCATGTGATTTCCTCCTCAGTACGTAAAAGGTTCTGTATGTGATGTATTTTTGTATGTAGGTGTAAGGCGCTCAGACCTGTGCGTCCTGCCAGACGACGGCGCCGCCGCAGACGTTGCGCACGCACCGCCCGTAGACCGTCTGTCCGGCGAAGGGCGTGCTCTTTCCCATGGAGCAAAACTGCGCCGGGTCGATGCGGTAGTGCGCGTTGAGATCCCAGACGGCATAATCGTCCGCGCGCAGCGGGAAGCCGAAGCGCTTTCGGGGGTTGACCGCCATGAGCTCCACGAGCTTGTCGAGCGTCAGCACGCCGGTGCGCACAAGGTGGGTGTAGAGCACGGGAAACGCCGTCTCGAGACCGACGATGCCCATGGCGCTCCCGGCAAGGCCCCTGGCCTTTTCCTGCGCGCTGTGCGGCGCGTGGTCGGTCGCGATCATGTCCACCGTGCCGTCGAGGATGCCCTCGATGAGCGCCTGCCGGTCTGCCTGCGTGCGCAGGGGCGGGTTCATCTTGAAGCTGCCGTCCTCGCGCAGGTCGTCCTCGGTCAGCACGAGGTAGTGCGGTGCGGTCTCGCAGGTGACGTCCAGCCCCTGCGCCTTCGCCCGGCGGATGAGCGCCACGCTCTCCTTGGTGGACACGTGGCACATATGGTAGGCGCAGCCCGTCTCGCGCACCAGCTCGAGATCGCGCTCCAGCTGCCGCCACTCACTCTCGCTGCTGATGCCCTTGTGCCCGTGGGCGCGGGCATACGCGCCGTCGTGAATATAGCCGCCGTGCAGGAGGGTGTTGTCCTCGCAGTGCGCGGCGATGAGCTTGCCGAGGCTTGCCGCCTTGCGCATCGCGGCGCGCATCACGTCCGCATCCTGCACGCCGCTGCCGTCGTCGGAAAAGCCGGCGACATAGGGTGCGAGCTGCTCCATGTCCGCAAGCTCCCTGCCGCCGCGGTGCGCGGTGATCGCACCGTAGGGCGTCACGTCGATGACCGCATCCGTGCGGATGCGCTCCAGCTGGGGGGCAAGCGTCTGCAAACTGTCCGGCGCCGGATCCAGATTGGGCATGGCGCACACGCGGCTATATCCGCCGTGCGCCGCAGCAAGCGTGCCGGACGAAATGGTCTCCTTATAAGAAAAACCCGGCTCACGGAGATGTACATGTACATCTACGAAACCAGGTAATACCACGAAAGAAGAAATATCAAGTTCGTCACCGGCAATGCTGCCGCTGCCAAGAAAAACAGAATCACGGTTGCCGGAAAAAAGATCCCACCCAAATGCCTGCATATTCTCTGCGGCCGCAACCATTTTTCCTCGCCTCATTTCTGCCGAATCGCAAATTTTTGATATAATATCACAAAAACGCCCGGTCTGTCAACAAATCCCGCGGCTTTGCGCGCCGTCTTTTTGCACGAATTTTCCCGCCGTTTTCCGCCCCGTGTTGACACGCAGACCAGCGCACAATACAGTGCCGGAAAACCGGATACAGACAGGCTCAGCGGCGCGCCCGTCAGGGCGCGCCACCGTGTGCTTCAGAGCAGTTTCAGAATCCCGTCGCCGTCCGGCCGGCCGGTGATGTCACTTTTTGTTTTTCGCGTAAATGCGCTGCGGCATCGCGTTTCTATATTATACGCAGAAACAAAATGATCTTTGTGTGAATTTAAACAAAAAATCGCTATGTAATTCATGTAGGTTTGATAATTGTTTCTGCGGAAAGCATATGATATATTTGAATCACCTTTTGAAGGGAGATAGAGAATATGAAAAAACAATCAAATGCAGCAAAGTTTCTCGCTGTTCTGCTTGCTGTCATTCTGGTCTGCTGCATCGTCCAGAATGTCGTGCTGACCGACGGCGGAAACGTGCGCATAGAAGATGTAAGCTGGGTCACTGATGACGGTGCCTATCTTGCGGCGCGCATTTTCATACCTGACGGCGTGACCGCCGATGCCCCCGCACCTGCCGTTGTCGCATGCCATGGGTACAACAACACGCTGGAAGTTCAGGAAGTCAACTGCATTGAGCTGTCACGGCGCGGCTATGTTGTGATTGCTCTGGACGCATATGGTCACGGCAACTCAACCGCCGCCATCGGTCAAATGACGGATGACGATCTTGTTGACGGTGCTGCCGACGGCCAGATTGCGCTCGACGCCGAGGGCGATGCCGCTGTTCAGGACGGCGGTGTATACAGCGCGCTGCAGTATCTGGGCACGCTTCCGTTTGTCGACCCGGAAAACATCGGCCTGGTCGGACATTCCATGGGCGGATATACGATCCAAATGGCCGCAAACCGTGCGCTGTGCAAGCAGCAGGCCGGGGCAGATGTCGTCGTGCCCAAGACAGTCTTCATCATGTGCGAAGCCAACGGCATTTCCTACGATGATTTTTCCGTGAACGTCGCCACGCTGACGCCCGAATTTGACGAATTTGCTTCCGGACACTGGGGGATCACTATCCCAAGCGAGGCAAACACATCCGCCAAGATGAAGTCTCTGTTCGGTCTGGACGAACAGGCAGCAGACATTACATATAACGAGTTTTATACCGTCGGCAGCGAGAAAACGCTGACCAGAACGGAAGCGATCGACGCCGGCAAAGAGGGAACGCTGCGCACGGCCTATTTCCTCAAGGGCCGCATGCACCCCGGTGCGCACAATTCTTTTGCCGCAGAAGAATACATTCTGGATTTTATGAATGTGACGCTCAAAGCCGGACAGCCGGACGGTATTCCGGCGTCGAGCCAGATCTGGCTGATTAAGAACATTGCCGGTCTGGTGTGCCTCATCTGTTTCTTCCTGCTGGTGATCCCGGTTGCAGAACTGCTGCTCAGACTGCGCTTTTTTGCCACGATCGTCAGAAAGCCTTACCCCGGTGTCTCTCTCCAAACCGGCAAGTGCAGATACTGGATTCTGTTCGTCATTGGCATGCTGCCAGCCGCGCTGTCCTTCTTCCCCGCCGTCGGCAACCCGATCTGCGTCAAATTCATGAATTTCAACTCTGCAATCCCATGGCAGAACACGAAGGCTTTCCCGATGCCGATCGTAAACGGATTTGCACTGTTCAACGTTATCTGCGGTGCTGCCGCCCTGCTGCTGTATGTTCTGTTTGTCCGCAGGCCGTGGAAGCGGACCGGAGATCACACAGTCGCACCTGTATCCGGGGTTTCCTTTGCGGATGTCATGAAGTCGCTTCTGCTTGCTGCGGTAACGTTCTTCTGCGTCTATATGACGCTCGTACTGGCCGCATATTTCTTCAAGGTGGATTTCCGGTTCTTCACGCTGAGCATCAAAACCATCGATCCGCTGCGGCTTAGCATGCTGCTGCGATATGCCCCCTTCTTTGCCGTGTTCTATGTGATCAACAGCCTCACATTGAACGCCTCCGTCGCCGTGTCCGGCAGGAAGGAATGGGTCAACGACCTGCTCTGTGCCCTGGAAAATGTCGGCGGCCTTCTGGTAATCCACATCGTGGACTACGCCGGAATGTATGCCAGCGGCACAAAACTGCTCAATGGCTATTCCTCCATGGGCGGGAATTCGGCGCTGGCCGGCATCCTGCTGTGGGGTCTGCTGCTTGTGCTCCCGCTCGCCGCGATCATTGCCAGACGGCTCTATAAAAAGACCGGGAACTTCTGGCTGGCCGGATTTATCAACACATTTCTGGTTACGCTGTTTGCCGTTTCCAACACGGCAATCAGCAACGCGGTATTCTGATCTGCCGGTAACGTTCAGGCAGCCCATCTTTTTGGGCTGCCTGAATGGTTATTGATTCTCCGGGAAAAATAAAGTATAATGATTTTATATTACTTTCCCAAGGAGAACATATGGCGATCAAATGGATGGGCAGATACCGCGACTTTGTCTCGGCCGTGGTCAAACACAGCAACCAATATAACCGCGTGGCAAACGTCGATTCGGTATCCTTCGAGGACAAAACCTTCAGCAGCATTGAGTGGCAGATACTTGAATATGTATACGAGCATCCGGACGACACCGGCAACATGTCCGTAATATCCGAAGCGCTCGGCCTCGCGGCCAGTTCCTTCTCGAAAAGCACCGCAAAGCTGGTTCGTCTCGGGCTGGTCGAAAAATATATGGTCGACGGAAATCGCAAAAACATCATCCTTCGCGTCAGCGAGGAGGGCCGGCACTGTTACGATTACATTGTGGAAAATCAGATGAAGGCGCTGTTTCTCGATGCCTTTGCGCAGCTCGACTGCCTGGACGACAAGCAACTGGCCGCTGTCGTTTCTGCAATATCCACGCTCGGGTATCTCCCCGAAACACCGACGCAGAAAAAAGCCGCTCCGAAAAAACTCATCCGTATCGAATAACATCCGCGCTGCTGCACGAATGGGCAGCCAACTGGTCGGACGTGACGGACTTTGAATTCATCCCGGTCATCAGCAGCCGGGAAATGCGCGAAAAAATGGTGCAGGAGGCATAACGCCCGCGCCCCATAGAAAAAGCCTGACGCCGCAGCGTCAGGCTTTTTTCATTTCAAATCAGGCGCAAAACCCCGTCGCCGTAGTCGGCGCAGGTCGCGCCGTCCGGCCGGCCGGTGATGACAGCCGGGCAGGCGTCGAGCGCCGCCTCAAGCTTATCCGCCGCGGCCGCGCGGCCGATGTGCCGCAGGAGCATGACCTCCGCGCGTAGGATGCTCTGGGGGTTGGCATAATCGCCCATACCGCGCTCGATCATGCGCGGGGCCGAGCCGTGGATGGCCTCGAACATGGCGTAGCGGTCGCCGATGTTGGCGCTGCCCGCCGTGCCGACGCCGCCTTGCAGCTGCGCGGCCTCGTCGGTGATGATGTCACCGTAGAGGTTCGGCAGCAGCAGCACCTGAAAGCCGCTGCGCACGCGCTCGTTGACGAGGTTTGCCGCCATGATGTCGATATAGTAGTCATCGACGGTGATCTCCGGGTAATCGGCGGCCACCTCGTGGCAGATGGCGGTGAACTTGCCGTCGGTCTTTTTGAGGATGTTCGCCTTCGTGACGACGGTCACGCGCGTTTTGCCGTTGCGCCGAGCGTAGTCAAACGCCGCGCGGGCGATGCGGCGCGTTCCGGGGTCGGTCGTGACCTTGAAGTCCACGGCCATGCCGGGCAGCTCCACGCCGCGGCTGCCGAGGGCATATTCGCCCTCCGTGTTCTCGCGGAAGAACGTCCAGTCGATGCCCTGCTCCGGAATGGTCACGGGGCGGACGTTCGCGTAGAGGTCGAGCGCGCGGCGCAGCTTCACGTTCGCGCTCTCGAGCCCGCCGCCCATGGGCGTCGTGGTCGGGCCCTTGAGCAGCACGTCACAGGTCAGGATTTCCGCGAGCACGTCGTCCGGCACGGCCTGATTGCAGGCCATGCGGTTTTCGAGCGTGAGGCCGCGGATGCGCCGCAGCGCGATGCTGCCGCGCGCGATCTCGTCGGCGAGCAGCGCCTCGAGCGCGCGCACCGCCTGCTCCATGATGATGGGGCCGATGCCGTCGCCGTCCACGAGGCCGATGGTCACGGTCGCCTTGTTCGTATAATCCACCTGCTCGGCGGTCATCGCCGCAACGCGGGTCTGCTGCTCTTCGAGCAGGGTGCGAAACGCCGCGCAGGCGCGGTCGATATCGTTCATAGCGCATGCTCCTTTGTATAGTTGAGCAGTCCGCCGGCGAGCAGGATGGCCTGCTGCCGCTCGGTGAGGCTGCACACGACGGGGTAAGCCTTGCCCGTGGCCGTGTCCGTGAGGGTGAGTGCACCCGCCGTCATGCCGGCGCGGATGTTGTCGATGCGCAGGTGTGCGCCCTGCGCCAGCGCGTCATAGTCGGCGGGGTCGGCAAACGTCAGCGGCAGGATGCCGGCGTTGATGAGGTTTGCCGCATGGATGCGCGCGAAGCTCTTGGCCACGACGCAGCGGATGCCCAGATACATCGGCACGAGCGCCGCGTGCTCACGCGACGAGCCCTGCCCGTAGTTGCTGCCGCCGACGATGATGCCGTCTCCGGCGGCCTTGGCGCGCGCCGGGAAGGTCGGATCGCAGACCGTGAAGCAAAATTCCGACAGCTTCGGGATGTTCGAGCGATACGGCAGGATCTTCGCCCCGGCGGGCATAATGTGGTCGGTCGTGATGTTGTCGCCCACCTTGAGCACAAGCTCCGCCGCAAGCGAGTCGGCAAAGGGCTTGCTGCGTGGGAAGGGGCGGATGTTCGGCCCGCGCAGGACCTCCACCGTGTCCGCCTCCGCCGCCGGGACGGGCGGCAGCACGGTGCGGTCGTCGATGCGGAAGCTGTCCGGCAGCGTGACGGCGGGCATTTTGCCGAGGGTCTGCGGGTCGGTGATGGCGCCTGTGAGCGCGGCGGCGACCGCCGTCTCCGGAGAGACGAGGTAGACCTGCGCGTCCTTCGTGCCGCTGCGGCCGAGGAAGTTGCGGTTGAATGTGCGCAGACTCACGCCGCCGGAATTCGGCGAGAAGCCCATGCCGATGCACGGGCCGCAGGCACACTCGAGCAGGCGCGCGCCGCTGGCGAGGATGTCCGTGAGCGCGCCGCAGTCGGCGAGCATGGTCAGCACCTGCTTCGATCCCGGCGAGATGGACAGGCTCACGCCCGGGGCGACGGTCTTGCCGCGCAGCAGCGCCGCGACCTTGAGCATATCGAACAGGGACGAATTCGTGCACGAGCCGATGCAGACCTGATCGACCTTCGTGCCGGCGAGCGATGCCACGGGCACGACATTGTCCGGGCTGTGCGGGCAGGCGATCATGGGCCGGAGCGCATTGAGGTCGATGTCGATGACGCGGTCATAGTGTGCGTCCGGGTCGCTCTGCAGCGGGGTGAAGTCCGCCGCGCGCCCCTCGGCCGCGAGAAACGCGCGCGTCACGTCGTCCGACGGGAAGATCGACGTCGTCGCGCCGAGCTCCGTGCCCATGTTCGTGATCGTCGCGCGCTCGGGCACGGACAGCGCCGCGATGCCCGGGCCGCCCCACTCGATGATCGCGCCGACGCCGCCCTTGACCGACAGGATGCGCAGCAGCTCGAGGCTGATGTCCTTGGCGGTGACGAACGGGCGCAGCGTGCCGGTGAGGTTGACCTTGAACATTTTCGGCATGGTGATGTAGTACGCGCCGCCGCCCATGGCGACCGCGACGTCCATGCCGCCCGCGCCGAAGGCCAGCATACCGATGCCGCCGCCGGTGGGCGTGTGGCTGTCCGAGCCGATGAGCGTCTTGCCGGGCTTGCCGAAGCGCTCGAGGTGCACCTGATGGCAGATGCCGTTGCCCGGGCGCGAGAACCAGACGCCGTGCTTTGCGGCCACGGTCTGGAGGTAGCGGTGGTCGTCCGCGTTTTCAAAGCCGGACTGCAGCGTGTTGTGGTCGACATAGGCCACGCTCAGCTCGGTCTTGACGCGCGCGATGCCCATCGTCTCGAACTCGAGATAGGCCATCGTGCCGGTCGCGTCCTGCGTGAGCGTCTGGTCAATGCGCAGGGCGATCTCGCTGCCGGGGGTCATGTCGCCGTGCAGCAGATGTGCGCGGATGATTTTTTGAGCCAGTGTCTCACCCATGGAGATCCATCCTTTCGATCATACTTTTCTTTGCGTGGATTGTGTGTTCGGTCGTGAGCGCGGCGGCCGCATCGGCATCGCCCGCGGCGATGGCCTCATAAATGGCGCGGTGCTCTTTGACCACCTGTGCCGTGCGCTTGGCGTCGGCAATGGACGCCTTGCGGTAGCGGCGGGTCTTGCGGTGCAGCGGCACGAGCGTATCGCTGATGACGGCGTGGCCGCTCATGTCGCAGATGATGTCATGAAACTGGTCGTCCATCTCGCGCAGGTGCTCGGCGTCGCGCTTTTCAAAGTAAAACTCCTGCAGATCCAGAATGTGCTGCAGGCGCGCAAGGCCCTCGGGCGAAGCGTTTTTCGCCGCGTAGTACGACGCGAGCCCCTCGATCTTGCAGCGGATGTCCATGATGTCCACCAGATCCTCCGCCGTGATGCCGAGCACGACCGTGCCCTTGCCGGTATCGGCGATGAGGTGCTCCTGCTCGAGCCGGCGCAGCGCCTCGCGGATGGGCGTGCGGCTGACGTTGAGCTGCTCGACGAGCCGCAGCTCCGTGAGCACCTCGCCGCGCGGGTAAACGCCCTGTATGATGTCGGATTCCAGCCGCTCAAACACCTGATCGGCCAGCGTAACAGTACGGAAATCTTTCATGCTGCACCTCCTGTCAGACCTGCGCGAAGCGGCCGGGCGCCAGCTCCGCGATCTTGGCGTTGAGCTCCTTGGCCGAGATGACGGTCTGGCGGCCGTCCTCGTATTCCGCGTCCACCCAGCCCTTGAGTGCGAGCACGAGCGGGTCGTGCTTGTCGATCTGCGCGTCCCCGGTCAGGCGGTAGTTCTGGTTGATCCAGTAGGCGATGCCCGCGAGGCCGGAGGTCTTGGCAACCTGCACGGACGCCGGGCGGTTGAGGAGCTTTTCGGTGTCGAAGATCGTGTAGATCTCCGCGTCCTTGAGCAGCCCGTCGGCGTGGATGCCGGCGCGCGTGGCGTTGAAGTCGCGCCCGACGAACGGCGTCATCGGCGGGATGTCATAGCCGATCTCGTGCTGGAAATAGTCCGCGATCTCGGTGATGACGGTCGGGTCCATGCCGTCGAGCGAGCCGCGCAGCGACGCGTACTCGAACACCATCGCCTCGAGCGGGATGTTGCCCGTGCGCTCGCCAATGCCGAGCAGGGAGCAGTTGACCGCGCACGCACCGTAGAGCCACGCGGTCGAGGCGTTGACGACCGCCTTGTAAAAGTCGTTGTGCCCGTGCCACTCAAGGCACTCGCTCGGCACGTCGGAATACTGCTGCAGGCCGTAGATGATGCCGGCCACGCTGCGCGGCAGCGCCGCCTCCGTGTAGGGGATGCCGTAGCCCATGGTGTCGCACGCGCGGATCTTGACCGGGATGCCCGCCTGCCGCGAGAGCTTTTGCAGCTCGTTGACAAACGGCACGACAAAGCCGTAAAAATCGGCGCGCGTGATGTCCTCCAGGTGGCAGCGCGGCACGACGCCGGCTGCAAACGCATCCGCCACGGTCGCAAGATAATAGTCCATGGCCTGACGGCGCGTCATCTTCATTTTCTTGAAGATGTGGTAGTCGCTGCAGCTGACGAGGATGCCCGTCTCACGGATGCCGAGGTCGCGCACGAGGCGAAAGTCCTCCTTCGTGGCGCGGATCCACGTCGTGATCTCCGGGAACTTCAGCCCCAGCTCCATGCACTTTTCGAGCGCCTCGCGGTCTTTCTTGCTGTAGATGAAAAACTCCGTCTGCCGGATGATGCCGTACGGCCCGCCGAGCCGGGAGAGATACTTATAGATATTGACGATCTGGTCGACCGTGTACGGCTCCACGGACTGCTGCCCGTCGCGCAGGGACGTGTCCGTGATCCAGATCTCCTCGGGCATATTCATCGGCACGCGCCGGTGGTTGAACGGCACCTTCGGCACCATGCCCTGGGTGTAAATGTCGCGATGGAGGTTGGGTTCCGCTACATCCTGAAGCGAATATTTATACGCATTCTGCTCCAGCAAATTCGTCTTTCCGGATATTTCAAGCATAGCAGTGGGACTCCTTTCCGTTGCTTTGTATTATTGTATACAATTATACACACGCTGTTTTTCTTGTCAATAGAATTGTTCACAAATTTCCGCTTGCTTTCCGGGCGGAAGCTGGTATAATACAAAATCGTTCAAAATTGAACTATTATCAGGAGGTGACCGCCGTGCTTACCGCATCGCAGGTCTATACGTACACGCGCCGCATCCTCGACGCCTACACCGTCGTCATGCAGCCGCTGAGTGCGGAGCTGGACATGGCGCCCAACGCCGTGGACATTCTGCTCTTTCTGGCCAACAATCCGGGGCTGGACACCGCGCGCGACATCTGCACATACCGCCGGCTCAAGCCGGGCATTGTGTCGTTTCACGTCGACAAGCTCGTGCGCGAGGGGTATCTGCTGCGCGCACGCGACCCCGGCGACCGGCGGCGCTGCCGCCTCGTGTGCACGGACAAGGCCGCACCCATCATCGCGCGCGGGCAGGCCCTGCAGGAGCAGTTCATCGCGCAGATGTCCGCGGGCGTCGCGCCCGACGCGCTCGAGACATTTCAGCGCTGCCTGACGGCGTTCGCACAAAATCTGGACCACATCGCACATGGGGAGGCACTCTGAATGCAGCAGGACAAAACATTTCTCGGCACGGAGCCGGTCGGACAGCTTCTGCGCCGGCTCGCGATCCCGACGGTGATCGCGCAGCTGGTCAATATGCTCTACAACATCGTCGACCGCATCTACATCGGCCACATTCCCGAGGTCGGCAGCGCCGCGCTGACCGGCGTGGGCGTGTGCCTGCCGATCATCCTGATCGTGTCGGCCTTCGCGTGCTTCACGGCCTCCGGCGGCGCGCCGCGCGCGTCGATCTACATGGGGCGCGACGATATGGACAGCGCCGAAAAAACGCTCGGCGGCTGCTTCACGATGCAGATCGGCATCTCCGTCGTGCTCACGGCGGCGCTGCTGCTCTGGGGGCGCGACGCGCTGCTGGCCTTCGGCGCAAGTGAGAACACCATCGGCTACGCCGCCGACTATCTGCATATTTATGCGTTCGGCACGCTCTTTGTCGAGCTCACGCTCGGCATGAATGCCTTCATCACGGCGCAGGGCTTTGCCAAGGTGGGCATGTACACGGTGCTCATCGGCGCGGCGGCGAACATCATTCTCGACCCGGTCTTCATCTTCGCGCTGGGCATGGGCGTGCGCGGCGCGGCGCTTGCGACCGTGCTCTCGCAGGGGCTCTCGTGCGCGTGGGTGCTGTCGTTCCTGTGCGGGAAGAAGGCGTTTTTGCACCTCCGGCGCCGGAACCTCTTCGTCTCGCCGAAGCTCATCCTGCCGTGCGTGGCGCTTGGTCTGGCGACGTTCACGATGCAGGCGAGCGAGAGCGTCATCTCCGTGTGCTTCAACGCCTCCCTGCTCAGGTACGGCGGTGACATCGCCGTCGGCGCGATGACGATCCTCACGAGCGTGATGCAGTTTGCCATGCTGCCGCTGCAGGGCATCGGACAGGGCGCGCAGCCGATCACGAGCTACAACTTCGGCGCGAAAAACACCGCGCGCGTGCGCGAGACGTTTCGCCTGCTGCTCAAGGTGTGCCTGATCTACTCGGTCTCGCTCTGGGCGTTCATCGAGCTCGCCCCCGGTCTGTTTGCGCGCATCTTCACGCCGGACGCGGCGCTCATCGCCTTTACGACGCGCGTGCTGCGCATCTATTGCGCGGGGCTGTTCCTGTTCGGCATCCAGATCGCATGCCAGATGACGTTCGTGTCCATCGGCAGTGCGCTGTGCTCGATCATCGTGGCCGTGCTGCGCAAATTCGTGCTGCTGCTGCCGCTGATCTATCTGCTGCCGGCACTGCTGTCCGACCGGACGACCGCCGTGTATCTGGCCGAGCCCGTCGCGGACGTGATCGCCGTCACGTGCACCGCCATCCTGTTTGCGACGCAGTTTCGCAAGGCGCTGCACAAGCTCGAGGCAGGCGCCTGACAGACTGCGAAGCACGTTGCGGACGATTCAAAAATTTGAAACAATGTTATGAAAATTATGAATCGTCCGCAGCGTTGACAACCGGCTTTCCGGCGCGTACAATGGCGTCAAATTTCTTCCGAGAGGAGCTGCAAGCCATGCGTCACACGTCCTTTGCCCGTCCCTGCAATGCCGCGGCCAAGTGCGCGGTTGGCTCGGCATGCTCTGCGGCGAATACCGACAACAACAGCATCCTTCTGCTTACCATCGACACTGTGCTCGCAGTGTCGATTTTTGCTATACTCAGCATTCTGGGCATCGCACCGCCAGCAGAACGAACCAAACCGGTATTCGCGGGATAAGCACGACTTGGTATACCAGGAGTCGGCCCCGACCGTTTTGGTCGGGGCCGATTTTTTGTTGTATAGAAAAACGGACAGAAAGGAAATCTGTTATGGAAAAGAAAAAAGTTGGATTCGCCAGCGGCATCGGCTTCATCCTCGCCGCCGCCGGCAGCGCCGTGGGACTCGGAAACCTCTGGGGCTTCCCGTACAAGACGTCGCAAAACGGCGGCGCGGCCTTCGTGCTCATCTACATCGCGTGCGTGCTGCTTATCGGCTTCGTGACGATGCTCAGCGAGATCTATCTCGGCCGCCGCGCGCAGGCAAACCCCATGACCGCCTACAAGATGATCAGCAAAAATCTCGGCTGGTGCGGACTCGTGGCGATCATGATCCCCGCGTTCATCATCTGCTACTACTCCGTGCTCGGCGGCTGGACGACGAAGTACGCGCTCAACTCCTTCAGCGGCAACGCCGGCATCGTCGGTACGTTCTCCGTCAACACGGGCGAGGTCATCCTCTACACCGCGATCTTCCTCGTGCTGAGCATGATGATCATCATGGGCGGCGTCAAGGACGGCATCGAGAAGGCCTCCAAGGTGCTCATGCCGGTGCTGTTTCTGATCCTCGTCGCCATCGCGGTCTACGCGCTGACGCTCGGCAGCGGCGTGCGTGAGGGTCTGAGCTTCTACCTCAAGCCCGATTTCTCCGGCATCACGTTCAAGTCCGTGCTCGTGGCCATGGGTCAGGCGTTTTACTCCCTGTCGCTCGGCATGGGCATCATGATCACCTACGGCTCGTACACCGGCAAGGAGGTCAACCTCGTTCGCTCCACCGCCATGATCTGCATCTTCGACACGCTCGTGGCGCTCATCGCGGGTCTGGCGATCTTCCCGTCGGTGGCGCACTTTGACCCCGCGCTGCTCGGCAGCAGCAAGGGCGTCGCGCTCATGTTCATCATCCTGCCGCAGGTGTTCGAGTCCATGGGCGGCGTGGGTCAGGTCGTGTCGTTCGCCTTTTTTGTCATGGTCGACATCGCCGCCATCACCTCCGTCGTGTCGCTGATCGAGGTCGTGACGCAGTTCGTCATCCAGAAATTCCACGCCCACCGCAAGCGCGCCGCGCTCATCGTCGCGGGCGTCTGCTTCGTCGTGTCGATCCCGATCGGCATCTCGCTCGGCCATGTCGCCATCCTCGAGGAAGCCAGCCCCGCGCTGTTCGGGCTCGACTGGCTGACGTTCTTTGACGAGGTGACCAACACCGTGCTCATGCCCGTGTGCGCGCTGTTTTCCTGCATCGTTGTCGGCTGGTTCATCACGCCCAAGCGCGCTGTGGCCGAGATCGAGGCCGGGGGCACGCCCATGTCCGGCTGGCTCAAGAAGGTCTACGCCGTCATGATCCGCTTCGTGACGCCGGCGCTCATCCTCATCGTCGAGATCGGCGGCCTGCAGAGCGAGATCGCGGCCGGCAACACCGCCGTCATCGTCTTTGCCTACGCGCTCGTGGCGCTGTGCGTGGCCGCGTATTTTGCCTTCTTCCGCAACACGGACACCGGCACGAACGCCGACGAGAAGCTCTCCGGCGATTACCCCGTGTGACACGCGCGATGCGCCCAATACCCCGGCATTGTTTTTGACAAGAATCATTTTCTCCGCCGCACATGTCGCCGGAGAAAATAATTGGACTTTCTTTCGCCGCTGCGGCGGCGAAACTCTACGAGGTTGTTAACAAGCTGTACACCGGTGTGGTTTTTTGACCATGCCGGTGTTTTTTGTATGACAAACCCGTTAAAAAACGAGCAACTTTCAGTTGAAATACCGAAAAAAAGCAGGTATAATAACAATGTCAGTCAATCTGACAAACATAGCAGACAGGAGGCACGCCCATGTCGATGCAAGAGGTGCGGGAACAGAATATCGCACTCGTAACGCAGACGGCGCTGGCGTGTTTTGTTGAAAACGGCATTGAAAAGACGACCATCCGCGACATCGCGCAGCACGCCGGCCTGACCGAGCGCTCGGTCTACCGGTACTTTGCGGGCAAGGATGAGCTCGTCATTGCGGCGGCCTACCTCTACTGGGACAGGGCCAAGGAGCTGGCCGCGCAGTCGCTGGCAAAGCAGCGGCGCAGGGGCATGACCGGCATCGAGGAGATCCGCGTGCTGCTGCGCAGCTATGCGGGGCTGATCTTCACCGACCCCGCGGGCATCCGCTTCTCGCTGGATGCGGAGGTCGCGCTGTGCAACGCCGGCCGGCAGCATGCGGTCATCAACCGCCCGCCGGAGCGCTTTGAGGTCGCCCCCGGGCCGATCGCCGCGGCCATCCGCCGCGGGCTCGCCGACGGGACGGTCGATCCCGAGGCCGATGTGAAAACACTCTATTATAATACATACGATTCGATCCTCGGCGTCATCCAGCGGATGTCCGTCGGCGTGCCGAGCGTGCACGAGCTCGACGGGCACGCGCGCATCGACGCGCTGTGCGAGCAGTTCACGCGCGCATTCGCGGCGCCGCCCAAGCAATAAGGGGACAGGGAACACCTTTTAAATACCACCCTACATTGAAGGAGGAAACGGCATGGCAAAAAGACCGAATATTCTCAAGCTGGCCACGAAGATCAGTCTTGAGAGCATGACGTACATGGGCATCACGTATGACGATCCCGAGTATAAGATCCTCGAGCCGATCATCGACGATGATATGTGTGCGATCATGATGCACGTGCGACTGGAGACCAACCGCACGGTTGAGGAAGTGGCCAAGCGTGCAAGAAAGAGCGTGGAATTCACGCAGGAGCAGCTCGACAAGCTGTGCAAGACCGGCGCAGTCCGCTACCGCTATGTGGACGGCAAGCGCTGCTACTTCTACCCGATCTGGGTCCCGGGCATCATGGAGGGCATCCTTGCCAACCGTGAGCAGTGCGACAAGTATCCCGTGCTCGGCGAGAGCTTTGAGGCGTACACCCGCCGCCGTCCGGAGATGCTCGCGCCGATGCTCGACTCCGGCAAGACCGGCATGTTCTTCATGCGCGTCATGCCCGTCATGAGCGCCATCGAGAACGACTCGCACGCCGCCTCCTATGACGAGGTGCGCACCCTCATCGAGAACGCGACCGCCATCAGCGTCGGTCCGTGCTCCTGCCGCCGTGCCCGCCGTCTCATGGGCGAGGGCTGCGGCCACCTCGAAGAGGATATGTGCATGTACCTCAACGATAACGCCCGCTGCTTCTCCGAGCAGGGTTATCACCGCCTCGTGACCAAGGAAGAGGCGTATGAGATCCTCCAGCGCGCCGAGGACAACGGTCTCGTGCACGAGATCAACCAGACCCCCGGCTTCGAGGACACGAACGCCATCTGCAACTGCTGCGGCTGCTCGTGCTTCGCGCTGCGCATCGCGGAGCTGTTCCGCACGCCGCGCGCCATCCGCTCGAACTACATTGCCCGCGTGGATAAGGAAAAGTGCGTCGCCTGCGGTCAGTGCGTTGAAAACTGCCAGACCAACGCGCTCAAGCTCGGCCAGAAGCGCTGCGCGACCGATCCGCACATCTCCGATACCTACGATACCGACGCCAGCGTGCCGTTCCACCGTTCGAGCTACAACCCCGAGTACCGCACGAACCGCTCCGACGTCATGCCCAGCGGCACCGCCCCCTGCAAGGCCGAGTGCCCGGCGCATATCCCGGTTCAGGGCTACATCAAGCTCGCGTCCCTCGGCCGCTACACCGAGGCGCTGGAGCTCATCAAGAAAGAAAACCCGTTCCCGGCCGTCTGCGGCCGCATCTGCAACAAGCGTTGTGAGGACGCCTGCACCCGCGGCAGCATCGACGATCCGATCGCCATCGACGACATCAAGAAGTTCATCGCCGAGAAGGATCTCGAGGCCAGCACCCGCTTCGTGCCGAAGATGCTCAACCAGATCGGCCGTCCGTACCCGGAGAAGATCGCCGTCATCGGCGCCGGCCCTGCCGGTCTGAGCTGCGCGTACTACCTCGCCGTCAAAGGCTACCCCGTGACCGTGTTCGAGAAGGAGTCCGTGCCCGGCGGTATGCTCACGCTCGGCATCCCGAGCTTCCGCCTCGAGAAGAACGTTGTCAACGCGGAGATCGACGTGCTCAAGGAGCTCGGCGTGGAGTTCCGCTTCGGCGTTGAGGTCGGCAAGAACATGACGCTCGACGCGCTGCGCGCGGACGGCTACAAGGCGATCTACCTCGCCGTCGGCGCCTCCAAGGGCACGCCGGCCGGCTGCCCGGGCGACGATCTGAAGGGTGTGTTCACCGGTGTCGAGTTCCTGCGCGCCGTGAATCTCGGCAAGCGCCCGACCATCGGCAAGCAGGTCGCCGTCATCGGCGGCGGCAATGTCGCCATCGACGTCGCGCGCGCCGCCGTGCGCCGCGGTGCGGACGTGACGCTGCTCTACCGCCGCAGCCGCGAGGAGATGCCCGCAGCGGACGAAGAAGTCGCCGAGGCCGAGGCCGAGGGCGTCAAGTTCCGCTTCCTGTGCGCCCCGGTCGAGATCCTGGGCGAAAAGGGCAAGGCCACGGCCATCAAGGTCGAGACCATGACCCTCGGCGAGCCCGACGAGAAGGGCCGCCGCAAGCCCGTCGGCACGGGCGAGTTCGAGACGCTTGCAGTCTCCGCCGTCATCTCGGCCATCGGCCAGCAGATCGACCTGTGCGGCATCGACGCCGGCTCGAAGCTCCAGCTCGGCAAGCGCGGCACCGTGCTTGTTGACCCCGCAACGTATCAGACCGCCGAGCCCGACGTGTTCGCGGGCGGCGATCTTGTGACCGGCCCGAAGTTTGCCATCGACGCCATCGCCGCCGGCAAAGAGGCTGCCGTGTCCATCCACCGCTTCGTGCACCCCGGCCAGAGCCAGCTCATCGGCCGCGACCACCGCGACTACAAGTCGCTCGATCCCGCGACCGTGGCCGTGCCGATCGAGAGCTTTGACAACACCCCGCGCCAGCACGCACATGACGGCTCCGCCGAAGAGGCGAAGAAGACCTTCCACGATCTGCGCGGTGTGTTCACTGAGGAGCAGATGAAGAAGGAGACCGAGCGCTGCCTCGGCTGCGGTGCGGTCGTCCTCAACGAGGACCAGTGCATCGGCTGCGGCATCTGCACCACCAAGTGCAAGTTCGACGCCATCCGCCTCGAGAAGGTCAACGACACGCACGGCCGTGAATACTTCCGCACCCTGCTGACCGTGGCCGGCAACACCCCCGCCGCCATCGGCCGCCTCGTGCGCAAGACGCGCGGCAGATAAGGAGCAGCGCCATGCATGAGATCGGTGTGGTGCGCGCCATGGTCAAGACCGTCACCGACTACGCGGCCGCCAATCAGATCGATGAGATCTCCGAGATCGTGGCCGACTGCGGCGAGCTCTCGCTCGTCATTCCGGAGTACGTGGAGGAGCTCTATCCCCCCGTCGTGAAGGGCACGCCGCTGGAAAACACGAAGCTCATCGTCAACATCGTGCCCGGCATGGCCGAGTGCGAGGATTGCGACGAGATCTTCAATGTCATCGAGTGCAACGGTTATTGTCCGAACTGCAACAGCTTCAACAAAACGGTGCTGTCCGGCAAAGACTTTACCATCCGGGAGATCCATGTCCCGGAAGAACGTAAACCCGGGTCTGTGGAGACCTAAAAAATAGAAGGAGCGTATTCAATGAACGAAAAGTACAACGCATTGTTCACCCCCTGGAAGATCGGCAATGTCGAGATGAAAAACCGCATTGTCCAGTGCTCCATGGGCGGCACGTCCCTGTTCGGCTGGATGGAGCCGAACCACTTCGACAAGGAAGCAGCTTACTTCCTGCTCAACCGCGCACAGGACGGCGTGGGCCTGATCCTGCCCGGCATGCAGTGCATCCGCGATCCGCTGGGTATCCCCGGCCGTAAGTGGCTGTACCAGAACGACCAGATGTTCAAGCAGCTCAAGGAGTACATGGTCGAGTTCCACAAGACCGGTGCCAAGCTGTTCATCCAGCTCGCCGCCGGCATGGGCCGTTCCATGGCGATCAACGGCTGGATGACGATGCTGGCCAAGAACAACTTCCTCAACAAGATCGTCAGCCCCATCGTCGACGTGCAGTACATCTGCGCCTCCGCTTCCGAGGTCCCGAACCGCTGGAAGGAAGACGTCATGTCCCGCCCGCTGACCGTCAAGGAGATCCAGGACATGGTGCACGCCTTCGGCAAGACCGCCAAGAAGCTGCGCGCTGCCGGCGTCGACGGCGTCGAGATCCACGCTGTCCACGAGGGCTACCTGCTTGACCAGTTCACCATGGCCAACTGGAACCACCGCACCGACCAGTACGGCGGCTCGTTCGAGAACCGCTTCCGCTTCCCGGTCGAGATCGTGCAGGAGATCAAGCGTCAGGCCGGCGCCGACTTCCCGGTGTCCCTGCGTTACTCCGTCGTCTCCAAGACCAAGGCCTGGGGCAAGGGCGCAATGCCGTACGAGACCGACTTTGAGGAGTTCGGCCGCGACATGGCCGAGTCCGAGAAGGCTGTCAAGTACCTCGAGGAAGCCGGCTACGACATGTTCAACTGCGACAACGGCACCTACGATGCGTGGTACTGGGCACATCCGCCTCAGTACATGCCCGACAACTGCAACCTCGAGTACGTCGAGCACATCAAGAAGTTCACCAACTGCCCGGTCGTCTGCGCCGGCCGTATGGACCCCGTGAAGGCTGCCGAAGAGATCGCCGCCGGCCGTCTCGACGCTGTCGCCATCGCGCGCCAGAACCTCGTTGACCACGAGTGGATCCACAAGATCCTCAGCGGCCACGAGGACGAGATCAAGCCCTGCATCCGCTGCCACAACGGCTGCTTCAACATGGCCAAGTTCAAGGGCACCGCGAACCTCCAGAGCATGGATGACTCCCTGCACCTGGCTCGCTGCGCGCTGAACCCGACCACCATGCAGCACAACAAGTACAAGATCGTCCCGACCCGCAACCCGAAGAAGGTCGCCATCATCGGCGGCGGCATCGGCGGCATGGAGTGCGCGCTCGTGCTCAAGCAGCGCGGCCACACCCCCGTCATCTTCGAGAAGACCAACGAGCTCGGCGGTCTGTTCCTCACCGCTTCCGCGATGAGCTTCAAGGAGAATGATAAGGAGCTCATCCGCTGGTACCTCAACGAGGTCGCCAAGGAAGGCATCGACGTCCGCTTCAACACCGAGGTGACCGACGTCAACACGCTCGGCGGCTTCGACGACATCATCGTCGCCAGCGGCTCCATCCCGCGCACCATGCCCTCCATCCCGGGCTTCGAGAAGACCCTCACGTTCACCGAGCTTCTCAAGGACAAGAAGGAAGTCGGCGACAAGGTCCTGTTCATCGGCGGCGGCCAGTCCTCCTGCGAGGCGGCTTACGACCTCGTGCTGCAGGGCAAGCACCCCATCATCGTCGAGTACGCGAACGACCTGATCGCGGCACAGGCCACCTGCCTTGCCAACACCTCCTTCCTGCGTGACGCGATGGAGTACCACAAGGTCCCGACCTACCTCGAGTCCACCGTGACCGAGATCAAGGACAACGGTGTCACCGTCAAGAACGTCAAGACCGGCGAGACCTTCTTCGTCGAGTGCGACGACGTCGTCAACGGCATCGGCTTTGTCCCGACTCCGGTCGGCGGTAAGGACAACAAGCAGGTCTTCCGCGTGGGCGACTGCGTTGCCATCGGCAACCTGCGCACCGTCATCTGGCGTGCCTGGGACGTCTGCATGAAGATCTGATCCCATCTCTGCAAACGCGAAACTCCCTCCGGAAATCCGGAGGGAGTTTTTTGCTGTCAGAAAGCATTCCTTTTGACACAGAAATCGCCCCCGAAAGCCAAAGGCTCTCGGGGGCATCGTCTCTGTTAGTGTCTGTTTCGCCGCGTCTGGCTCACTCGCCCTGCGCGCGCAGCCAGCCGCTCGCCACGCCGGGGTAGTTCGTGATGATGCCCTCGCAGCCCCAGCGGTGGAGCTGCTCCAGACCCGCCATGTCGTTGACGGTCCAGACGTTCATCTTCACGCCGTGCTCCTTGCAGTCGCGCACGTTCTCATCCGTGAGCAGCTCAATCGGCGGGTGGTAGCAGGCGAAGCCCGCCTGCTCGCAGTAGTAGCCGGGGAAGCCGCCGATGCTGTCCTCGAGCACGAGCGCGCCGACTTCGACCGCGTTGCCGCTGATCTCGAGGATGCGGCGCAGCGAGAAGTGGTTGAACGACGAGAACATGACCTTGTGCTCCAGACCGTAGCGCTCGATGGTGGCCCAGATCTTGCGCTCGATGTCGTGATAGTAGATCTTGTCGGTCTTGATCTCGATGTTGTGCCCGACGCTCTCGCCGGACGCCCACTCGCAGTATTCGTCGAACGACGGGATGCGCTCGGGGGCGTATTTGCCCGCGAAGCGTGCAGCGGCGTTGACCTGCCGCAGCTCGTCGAACGTATGCTCGCAGATGCGGCCGGTGCCGTCGGTCGTGCGGTCGAGCCGCTCGTCGTGGATGACGACGAGGCGGCCGTCGCGCGTCTCATGCACGTCCATCTCGATCGCGTCGCAGCCAACCTTGACCGCCTCGCGGAACGAGAGCATCGTGTTTTCCGGATAAGCACCGCTGTAGCCGCGGTGTGCCATAACTTTCATGCAATTGTCTCCCTTAATAAATGAGATTCGGTATCAGCATCGTGATGCCCGGAATGTACGTCAGCAGCAGCAGCGCAATGAGCAGCGCAATGATAAACGGCACGCACTCTTTGATAAATTCCTGCATCTTGCAGCCCGTGATGGACACGCAGGTGAACATCATCGAGCCGAACGGCGGGGTCAGACCGCCGATCATGATGTTGACGTTGCACACGATGCCGAAGTGCACCAGATCGATCCCGGCGGCCTTCACGATCGGCACCATGAGCGGAGCGAGGATGATGAGCGCCGCGCCGCCCTCGAGGAACATGCCGACGATGAGCAGCACGATGTTCATGACCAGCAGCACGAGGAACTTGTTGCTGGCAAAGCTCGACACGGCGTTGAGCAGCATGGTGGGGATGTTCTCCCAGTTGAGGTAGTAGCCGAACACGGTCGCCGACACGATGATGAGCATGACGGTGGCGGTGCCGGAGATGGTCTCGCGCAGGATGGGGATGAAGTGCTCCTTGCGCAGGCCCTTGTAGACGAACTTACCCACGATCAGGCAGTAGAGCACGCCCACACCGCCGGCTTCCGTCGGCGTGAAGATGCCGAAGCGCATGCCCATGATGATACCCAGCGGGAAAAACAGCGCCCAGAAGGACTTGAGCGCCTGGCGGCCGATCTCGCCGAGCGTTGCGCGGCGCGGGCGGGACGGCGCGTAGCCGCGCTTTTTGGAGATGATCGCCACGGCGATCATCAGCGTCACAGCCATGAGCAGACCGGGGATGTAGCCGGCGGCAAAGAGCTGACCGACGGATGCGCCGGCGATCAGGCCGTAGACGATGAGGTTGATTCCGGGCGGGATGATGGGCGTGACGCACGAGGATGCCGCCGTGATCGCGGCGGAGAAGCCCTTGCCGTAGCCGCGCTTTTCCATCTCGGGCACGAGCAGCTTGCACTCCATGGCGGCGTCGGCGTTGGCCGAGCCGGAGCAGCCGCCCATGAGCATGCTCAGCAGGACGTTGATCTGCGCAAGGCCGCCGGGCAGATGCCCGGTGAGCGCGTCGGCGAAGTCCATCAGCCGCGCGCTGATGCCGCCGTAGTTCATGATCGAGCCGCACATGATGAAAAACGGGATCGCGAGGAACGGGAACGACTGCGTGGACGTGATGAACTTCTGCATCAGCAGGTACGGCACGGTCGTCGTGTCAATGAAGCCGAAATAGGTCAGTGCCGCGGCAAAGAGCGCGTAGGCGATGGGGATGCCCGTGAAATACAGCACGAGCGCGATGATGATCGGCAGGATCGAAAGGAACGTGCTCATGCGTCCACCTCCCCGTCAAGTTTATTGCCGCTCTTGAGGTCTTTGATGAAAATGACGAGCGAGTAGATCGTCATCAGGCCGAAGCCGATGACCAGCGCCGTGTTGACCACGCTGGACGGCAGCTTTGTGATCGGCATGCGCTTGATCCAGGACGACTGGATAAACTGCACGCTGAGCATCGTGATGTAGCCGTTGATAACCACGAGCAGGGCGCTGGTGATCAGGTGCACGGCTCTGCGCGCACCGGCGGGCAGCCGCTCCACGAGCAGGTCAACGCCGACGTGCTGGTGCTTGCGGTAGGCATAGGCCGCGCCGATGAACACCGAGTACACGAAGCAGGAGGTGGCGACCTCCTCGCTCCAGATGATGATATAGTTAAACAGTTTTCGCGTGATCACGTTGACGACGACAAGCACGATCGTCACGATCATCATCGCGCCCGCGATATACGCGTCGAGATTTTTCAGTACTTTTTTCAAATTTGCTTTCCTCTGCTTTCTGTGGCTTTGCTCAGCAATGCCGGGTGTCCGGCAGCGTGTGCGGGACACCCGGCATAAAAAGCCGGTATGGGGCTTCCGGCCGTCCGTCAGCGCGCAGCGCTCACTTATTGGCCTGGCGGTACTCGGCGAGGATGGCCTGCGCCTGCTCGTAGAAGGTGGGCGTCACGCCGTCTTCCTTGACCATGCGCTCAAACTCCGGCTGCACGGCGGCGCGGAACGCATCGACATCGACCTCGTTGAACGAGCAGCCCTGCTCCTTCTCGAGCTTGGCCTTCGTCTCCTCGAAGGAAGCGTTGGTGAAGTCGGTCAGTTCCTTAGCGCCCTTGGTGAACTCTTCCTGGATGATGGTGCGGTACTCTTCCGGGATGCTGTTCCAGACCTTGGTGCTGATGTAGGCGCCGCAGGTGCCCACGAGGTGGTTGGTCAGGGACATGTTCTTGCACACTTCGGCGCTGCCGTTGGTGGAGTAAGCGTTCATGTTGCCTTCCAGACCGTCGATGACGCCCTGCTGCACGGCGGAGATCGTCTCAGCGAACGGCATGCCGGTGGGCGTGGCGCCCATGGCGGTGAGGCAGTTGATGTACATGGAGCTGTTCGGCACGCGGATCTTCATGCCCTTGAGGTCAGCGGGGGTCTTGATGACCTTGTTGGTCTGCATGCAGCGCATACCGACGTTGAAGTCGAGCGCGAGCACGTGGATGCCGTAGTTATCTTCAAGCTTCTGGCACATATCCTTTACCAGATCGGACTGGCAGACGTAGGAGTACTCGTCGATGCTGTTGTACATCATGGGACCGATGAGTGCTTCAAAGTCGATGTCGTAGTCGGCGAGGTAGGAGGGGTCTTCGCAGGCGATCCAGTCGGCGCCGTTGACGACCTGCTCGATGTTGTCCTTATAGACGGCGAGCTGGCTGGAGTCGTAGCACTGGATCTCGATCGCGCCGTTGGTGCGCTCCTTGATGCGCTGGGCGACCTGCTGCATCTCGATCGTGAGCTGCTCGGTCGTCGCAAAGACGTGGCTGAGCTTGAGCGTGAGGTGGTAATCATCGTTCGCGCCGGCCTTATCGCCGCCGCCGCCGCCGCAGGCGCACAGTGCAAGCACCATGGTCAGGGCGAGAAGCATCGCAACAATTTTCTTCAAGGTAGTTCCTTTCTGCTTAAAAAAGCGTTGAATTTTTCTCCGTCATTTTAACGGCTCTCTGTAAAAAATGTTAACATTTTTGTGCGATGCCGTCAATATGGGTAGAAATTTTGCTTGCCATTTTTCTGTTTTCGCTATATACTCCTCGTAGAAATTGGTGAAACTGCAAAGGCGAAGCGCCCTTTTTTCGCTGAAAAATGCTTAAATTTTCAACACATGCGCCGTCATCTGTACTCTACTGGAGGTGCCTATGAGCAGCAAGCCCACCCTGCGCGACATCGCCGAGGCGACCGGTGTTTCGACCGCGAGCGTCTCCATGATCCTCAACGGAAAATCGCTGGAGCGCTTTTCCTCTCAGCGCGTGGCGAGCGTTCTGGCTGAGGCCGAGCGCATCGGCTACCGCACGCCGTCCGCCCGCTGCTCCGGCAAACAGATCGCCGTCCTCTCGCCGTCGGTCTCCAACCCCTACCACACCAAGATGATCACCGGCATCGACGCGGCAGCGCACGCCGCCGGGTATCACACCGCGATCTACAACACCTATTGGAATCCCCGCACGGAGAGCCACCTGCTCGACTCGCTCGACTATTCGCGCGTGGCCGGCATCATCTTCGCCATGACGCCGATCCAAACGGTCAAGGTACGCGAGCTGAGCCGCCGTGTGCCCATCGTCGCCGTCGGCGACCGCGTCGCGGACTGTGGCATCGACACCGTGGACGTGGACAACTTCGGCGCGGCGCAGCTCGTGGCCAAGCACCTCATCGACCTCGGCCACAAGCGCATCGCCTACCTGTCCACGGCGCTCAACGAGCACCACATCTCCCGCATGCGCCGCGCCGAAGGGCTGCAGGAGGCCTACCGCCTCTGGTGTCCGGAGGGCAGCGTGACCATCTGCTCGCACGTCAACTCCCTCGAGGCGGAGATCACCACGCCCGACCTCGAGTACCGCTCGGGGATGGAGCTGGCCTACAAATGCCTGCGCAACGACAAGATCACCGGCATCGTCGCCATCAATGACATGGTGGCCTTCGGCGTGCTCGACGCGCTGCAGCGCGAGGGCTACCGCGTGCCGGAGGATTTCAGCCTCTGCGGGTTTGACAACGTCACGACCTCGGGCTATCAGCGCATCCAGCTCACGACCGTGGACAACAACACCTTCAGCCACGGCAAGAGCGCCTTCAACCTGCTGCTTGAGCGCATCGAGGGCGGGCTCAACAGCCGCGAGGATCAGCCGATCAACCGCGTGGAATACCACAGCCGGCTCATCGTGCGCGGCAGCACCGGCAAGCCGCGCAGCGGCGGCCTGTGAACAACTCAGAAAGGAACCGCATCCATGGCGTCCGTACTCTCCTACCTGCGTGAACTGAATATCGTCACGATGATGCTGCGCATCCTCCTCGCCGTGCTCTGCGGCGGGCTGATCGGGCTTGAGCGCGAGCGCAAAAACCGCCCCGCCGGCTTTCGCACCTATATGCTCACGGCGCTCGGCGCGACGCTCACCGTGCTGCTGAGCCTGCAGCTCGACCAGATGCTCCACGGTCCGTGGCGCGAGGTCGCCGAGAGCATCGGCGCGACGCAGGACGTATCGCGCTTCGGCGCCGAGGCCGCAAAGGGCATCGGCTTTCTCGGCGCGGGCACGATCATCATCACCGCCCGCCAGCAGGTCAAGGGCCTGACCACCGCCGCCGGACTCTGGGCGAGCGCGTGTCTCGGCCTTACCATCGGCGCGGGGTTTTATGCCTGCGCGTTCATCTGCATCGCGTACATGGCGGCCTGCATGTACCTGCTGCCGCCGCTGGAGCAGCAGCTCACCCGCCGGGCGCACCACATCAACATCAGCCTCGAGATCGAGCGCATGGAGCACCTCGGCGCGATCGTCGCGCATCTGCACGACGAGAACATCCGCATTTTCGACTTTGCCGTCAACCGCAACGGCACAGGCCCGCTGGCGAGCTTCCTGTGCCAGTTCAGCGCCATCCTGCCCGAGCGGCGCGACCACCCCGAGCTGCTGGCAGAGCTGTCGGCGCTCGAGGGCGTCATCCTCATCGAAGAGATCTGAGAAAGGAGGCTGTACCATGCTGCATTGTTTTGATCCCATCCGTGATATGACCTTCTGGGCGATCCTCGTCCGTCTGACGCTGGCCGTCGTCTGCGGCGGTCTGATCGGCGCAGAGCGCGAGATCAAGCGCCGGCCTGCGGGCTTCCGCACGCACATTCTCATCTGCCTCGGCTCCGCCATCACGACGCTCACAAGCCAGTACCTGCTCTTCCAGCACCTGTATAACGACATCGCGCGTCTCGGCGCGCAGGTCATCTCCGGCATCGGCTTTGTCGGCGCGGGCACGATCATCGTCACGCGCGACAAGCGCGTCAAGGGTCTGACCACCGCCGCCGGACTCTGGGCCGCGGCCATCATCGGCCTTGTCTGCGGCGCGGGCTATGCCGAGTGTGCCATCTTCGCCACGGCCGTCGTGCTGCTGGTCGAGGTGGTGCTCGTGCGGCTGGAGACCCGGCTCACGAGCAAGAGCACCGATCTCACGCTCTACATTGAGTACGCGCACGCCGTGTGCATGGAGTCCGTGCTCGCCCTGCTGCGTGAGCGCAGCATCCGCATCGACAATCTCGAGATCAGCCGCATCTCGGACAGCGACGCCCCCGACGCGCCGCACCACTACTGCGCGCTCATCCCCATCCACAGCCGCACCCCGCTGCAGCCGGGCGACCTGCGCGGCGACCTGACCGCGCTGCCGGACATGCTGGCCGTCGAGGAAATGTAACGAAAACGAACAAGGGGCGGACGCCGCATGGCGTTCGCCCCTGTGACTGTCAAAAAGTATTACTTTTTGACAAAGAGATTTGCGGCCTGACTGCAGCGCACGCGCTGTCCGCCGGAGGCGGACGGCGCGCACGTTTGCAGGCCGAGAAGTATTTTCTCCGCCGCGCATGTCGCCGGAGAAAATGATCGGACTTTCTTTCGCCGCTCCGGCGGCGAAACTCTGCGAGGCTTTTGACAAGCAATCGGGGGCGGGCGCCGCATGGCGTCCGCCCCTTGTTGTTCTTCAAGATGTTTTGCGGCGTTTTCTCAGCGCAGCGTGCCGAGATAGCCCTCGAGGATCAGGCTCGCCGCGACAGCGTCGACCGTCTGGCGGTGCTTTTTCTCCTTGCGGCCGTTGGCGTGCAGGATGCCGTGCGCCTCGATGGAGCTGCGCCGCTCGTCCCAGAGCACGACCTCCAGCCCCGTCGCCTCCGTGAGCAGGTGCGCGACGGCGCGGCTCTTTTCCGCGCGCGGACCTTCCGTGCCGTCCATATTCTTCGGCAGCCCGAGCACGATGCGCTCCACGCCCTCGGTGCGCACCACGTCCGCGATCGCCGCGACCGCACGCTCCAGATTCCACTCCGTGAGCGTCCACGCCCGGCCGCAGAGCGTGGACGAGGCGTCCGAGAGCGCGAGCCCGATGCGCGCGTCGCCGTAATCAATGCCCAGAATTCTCATCGTGTTCCCTCCGCAGATAGGTTCGGATCGCGCCTGCCATATACAGCGAGCCGACCGCGCAGATGACATCGTCCTCCCCCGCCTGCGCGAGTGCGCTCGCCGCAGCCTGTGCAGGGTCGGGGCAGACCGTCACCGGTTTTCCAAAGCGCTGCAGATACGCCCCCAGCTCCGCCGCCGGCAGCGCGCGCGGCGAGAGCGGCGTCGCCGCGATGTAGGACGCAGCATACGGGTCGAGCGGTGCGATCAGATTGGGGTAGTCCTTATCCGCGAGCACGCCCACAAGCAGCGTGATGCGCCGGCCGGGGAAATAGCGCGCGAGATTGTCCGCCACGGTCTGCGCGCACTGCGGGTTGTGCCCGCCGTCAAGCACGAACCACGGCGCGCGCCGCAGCACCTCGAACCGCGCCGGCCAGCGCACCTGCGCCAGCCCCGCGTGCACGGCCGCATCCGGGATGCGCCAGCCGCGTGTGCGCAGCGCCGCCACCGTCTCGAGCGCGACGGCCGCATTGCGCAGCTGATGCCTGCCGAGCAGCGGCAGGTCATACACCGCGCCGCGATAGGAAAAGGTCTGCCCGTCGACGCTGTCGCGCAGCGGCTCGATGGCGTCCGCGTCCACCTCCGTGAGCGGGATGTCCAGCCGGGCGCACGTCTCGTGCAGCACCGCGCGCACCTCCGCCGTCTGCGGATAGCTGACGGCGCACGTGCCGGGCTTGAGGATGCCCGCCTTCTCGCGCGCGATCTGCGCGAGCGTGTCGCCGAGGATCTCCGTGTGGTCCAGCCCGATGTTCGTGATGACGGCGCACGCCGGCGCGCCGATGACATTCGTCGCGTCCAGCCGGCCGCCGAGCCCGACCTCGAGCACCACGATGTCGCAGCCGCGGCGCTGAAACCAGAGCATGGCCGCCGCCGTCACGAGCTCAAACTCCGTCGGCTGGTCGTCCATGGCCGCAATGCACGGCTGCAGCGTCTCGCACGCGGCAGCAAGCTCCGCGTCCGGGATCGGCTGGCCGTTGACCTGCATGCGTTCGGCGAATTGCTCGAGAAACGGGGACGTGAACAGCCCCGTCGTATAGCCCGCCGCCTGCAAGACGGCCGCGAGCATCGCCGCCGTGCTGCCCTTGCCGTTCGTGCCCGCGATATGCACAAATTGCAGCGTGTCCTGCGGGTCGCCGATGCGGTGCAGCAGCTCGCGCACCCGCGACAGCCCCGGACGAGATCCGCGCCACTCGACGCCCCGGATCAGCGTCCGCGCCTCTTCTATGGTCATTACGCAGTACCTCCCGCGTGAAAAAATCAAACGGAGAAATTATATCACATTTCATGCCGCGCAGCAACCTGCACCCTTGCAATTTGCCTATGGTGGGAGTAAACTATAAAATGCTCGTTTTTTCGCCGGTTTTCGCCGGTTTTCTAAATTTTCCCCAAAGGTGGTATGCGAATGGAGAATCTCATCATTTCCGTCCATGCGATCCTGCCGATGTTCCTCGTGATGGCGCTCGGCTACGGCGCGCGCTGTCTCGGCTGGATCCGCCGGGAGGAGATCTTGAACATCAACAGGATCGCCTTCCGCATCTTTCTGCCGTGCCTGCTGTTTTATAATGTATACTGCTCCGATCTGTCCGGCTCGTTCGACCCGCTGCTGATCGCCTACGCCGTCGGCGGCGTGCTGGTGTCGTTCGCGCTGGCGCTCGGCTACACGCTGCTCACGGAAAAGCTGCCGGAGCGCCGCGGCGTGATGATCCAGGGTATGTTCCGCAGCAACTACGTCATCATGGGCATCCCCGTGGCGACGGCGCTGCTCGGCGCGGATCAGCTCGGCACGGTCTCGATCCTGATCGCGATCATCGTGCCAATCTTCAACATGATGTCCATCATCGTGCTGGAGGTATTCCGCGGTCAGAAGCCGAAGCCGCTGCACATCCTCGGCCAGATCGCAAAAAACCCGCTCGTCCTCGCCTCCGTGCTCGGCGTGCTGGCGCTGGTGGCAAAGATCCGCCTGCCGTACGTCCTGGAAAAGACGGTGCAGAGTGTGAGCGGCATCGCATCGCCCCTGCAGCTGTTTCTGCTCGGCGCGTTTTTCCAGTTCTCCGGTCTGCGGCGCTATGCGCGCGAGCTCACGGCCGTCGTGGCGGCAAAGCTCATCGTGTTCCCGGGGCTGTTTCTGGGGCTCGGCGCGCTGCTCGGCTTCCGGGATGCGGCGTTCGTGTCGCTGCTGGGCGTGTTTGCCTCACCGACCGCCGTCAACTCCTTCACCATGGCGCAGCAGATGGGCGGCGACGCCGAGCTTGCGGGCGACACCGTCGTCGTGACCTCGGCCGTGAGCATGCTGACGATGTTTCTGTGGGTCTTTCTGTTCAAATCCCTCGGGATGTTCTGAGCGTCCGGGCTTCACAAATTGGGTGAAACGGCGTATAATATTTTATTACGCAACAGTTCATCATGATATAAAGAGGACAACACCATGAATTTTCGAATGATCGGGCAGGTCATCGGCCGCGTGCTGTGCATCGAGGCGGCACTGATGCTTCTGCCGATGGTCGCAGCTTTGGCATACGGCGAGTCGCCGGCGCCGTTTCTGATCACGATCGCCGTCACCGGCGGCATCGGGCTGGTCATGTGGCGCGTGCGCGCAAAATCCGGCGGCATGACCGCGCGCGACGGTTTTCTGATCGTCGGCCTGTCGTGGATCGCCATGTCGCTGTTCGGCGCGCTGCTGTTCGTGCTCACGGGCGACATCCCGAACTACATCGACGCCCTGTTTGAGACGATCTCGGGTCTGACCACGACCGGCGCCAGCGTCGTCACGGCGCCGGAGGAAATGACCCGCGGCGGCATGTTCTGGCGGCTGTTCACGCACTGGATCGGCGGCATGGGCATCCTCGTGTTCGTGCTGGCCGTGCTGCCCATGAGCGGCAACCGCTCGATGCACATCATGCGCGCCGAGGTGCCCGGCCCGACGGTCGGCAAGCTCGTGCCGCGCATCCGCAAGACCGCCTCCATCCTCTACCTGCTGTACATCGCGCTCACGCTCGTGGAGATGGTTCTGCTCATCGCCGGCGGCATGAGCTTTTACGATGCGCTGCTGCACGCGTTCGCCACTGCCGGCACCGGCGGCCTGTCCACGCGCGCGCTGAGCATCGGCTACTACAACAGCGCCTATATCGACATCGTCGTGGGCGTGTTCATGATACTCTTCGGCGTCAACTTCAGCCTGTATTACCTCATTCTGCTCGGCAACATCCGCACCGCGCTGCGCAACGAGGAGCTGCGCTGGTTCCTCGGTGTGATCGCCTTTTCCGTCATCACGATCGCATTTGACATCCGCAATCTCTACGGCGGCGTCGGCCATGCGCTGCGCTATTCGTTCTTCCAGGTCACATCGATCATCTCTACGACCGGCTTTGCCACCGCGGACTTCAATCTCTGGCCGGAATACTCCAAGTTCCTGCTCGTGCTGCTGATGTTTGTCGGCGGCTGCGCCGGCAGCACCGCCGGCGGCCTGAAGCTCTCGCGCGTGATGCTGCTGTTCAAATCCTGCACGATCGAGGTCAAGAAGATGCTGCGCCCGCGCTGCGTGGAAAACGTCCGCCTCGACGGCAAACCGGTCGACGGGCAGACCGTCTACAACGCCCTGACGTATTTCACGTTCTACATCATCATCCTGCTCATCGCCGGGCTGATCGTGTCGCTTGACGGGCTGGACTTCACGACGAATTTCACCGCCGCGCTCTCGTGCCTGTCCAACGTCGGGCCGGGGCTCTCCCTTGTCGGACCGACCGGAAGCTTTGCCATCTTCTCGCCGCTGAGCAAGATCGTGCTCATGATCTGCATGCTGCTCGGCCGTCTGGAGATCTTCCCGCTGCTGCTGCTGTTCGTGCCGTTCACGTGGCGCTGGAAGTGAGCGCAGACCCCGGATGCCCCATTCGGATAACGATGAACCCCCGCTGTGCAAGACGCATCTTGCGCAGCGGGGGCTTTCTTATGCCGCGGCTCTGAGGCGCAGCCGTCAGGCCGCAATCCCTTCTTCAAAAAGGTAATACTTTTTTGATAGCAACGACCCCGCAGGCTCTTGCCCGCGGAGTGTCGGCTCAGCTTGTCCAAAAGCCTCGCAGAGTTTCGCCAATGGCGCGGCAAAAGAAAGTCCGATCATTTTCTCCGGCGACATGCGCGGCGGAGAAAATACTTCTCAGGCTGCAAGTGTGGAATTTGTGTGCCCTAGGCGCACAAATTATGCGCGCAGCAGCCTGCAGCCCCTTTGTCAAAAAGTAACACTTTTTGACAGCGACAACCCCGCAGGCCAAGCCTGCGGGGTTGCCTCCGCGTGGCCGCGGTTTATTGCATCCGAGGCGGGCCTTGCCCCCTCGGGCTCCCCTGCTGCTCTGTCGCATAACTTTGCCGCCGCTGACGTCCCCGAAACAGCGACAACCCCGCAGGCGATTGCCTGCGGGGTTGCCTCTCTATGACGCTGCAAGCGCAGCGGTCAGTATTTCTTCATTGGGACGCCGGAGAGCTGCGCCTTCGTCAGATCACTCCGACAGCTCTGCCTTCTTCTCGGCAGACAGCTTCTTGATCTTCGGGATGCCCCAGATGAACGCCGGGAGCACAACAACGATCAGTGCATAGTAGCCGTCATAGCCATAGATCTTGGAGATGATGGTCGACAGGCCGAGCAGGGAAACCGCATAGCACAGGCCGATGACGACCAGGCCGACGATCACGCTGCGCAGAGCCTTGCTCTTGATGGCCTTCGGGAAGCAGTGACCCTCGAAGCGCTGGATCATGGAGTAGACCAGCGTGACGGACGTGGACACGAACGCGCAGAACAGCAGGATGGTGTACACGACGAACAGCCAGGTGTAGCCGCTGCCCATGAGGGTGACGACGCTCTGGTTGGGGAGCTTCATGACATCGCCGATGTGGCGGGCTGCAATGCTGGCGACAGTGTCGACGCCAACGCTCTTGATGGTGCAGAGGATCGGGTACCAGCGCAGCAGCATGGCGCCGGAAGCGGCGAGCGCGCCGCCGTTCATGAGCCAGCCGAGGATACTGGCGCGCTTGACGCCCTTGTGGGTCAGCTCGGTGGAAGCGGCGATCATGGCAGGGACAGACACGCACTGGAAAGCAGCGTACACAAACACGCCGCGCCAGACGCCCTCGATGCCCTTCTGGGAGGTGACGTCAGCGATGGCCGGGATGGCCGCGTAAGCCGCGTTCTCAGTGGCGAGCTCCTGAGCGACCGCGTCGATCGGAACGACGAAGCCCATGACGACGAGGATCGCAGTGACGATCAGGATCGCGGTGGAAAGAACGGTGGAAGCCTTGATGATCAGGTCAACGCCGAAAATCGACAGAAGGATCAGCAGGGCGATGATGACGAGGTTGCAGATGATGTCGGGCAGGTCGATCAGGCTCTTGACGATGCCGCCGGCGCCGTCAACGCAGGAAGCGACCGCCGCGAGGATGATGATGATGTAGAAGATCTCGAAGAAGACTTCCATCCACGGCTTCGGATACAGGGCACGGTAGGTGTCCTTATAGTTGTCGAAACCGCTGAGCTTGGCAAACTTCATCATGATGTACATGACGACCGCAAGAATGCCCATGGCCAGAAGCGGGAAGATGGCTGCAGTCCAGCCGTACTGGACGAAGTAGTTCACGACCTGGTTGCCGGTTGCGAAGCCGGCGCCCACGTGCGTGCCGAACCAGACGGACGCCACGGTGAAGGCGGCTGCCCAGCTGCTCTTGAGCTTTTTGTTATCCATTTTTTACCTCTTTCTTTTCTCTGTTTGCTTTTCTCTTTTGCTCTCTATTTCAAACCCGCCGCGTGCTCTCCTACAACTGCGGCGGGCTTTGAAATCCTCGTCTTTGTGTTAATTTATGAACAAGTCATTAACAACTCGGGATAGTAAATTTATAATTCTCTCACGCGCAAAAGTCAATAACAACCTCTTCCAATCCCCAACATTTCCCGAAAATCGTCGATGTGCACAATTTCTTGCGCGAATTTTTATGCACTCTGAATCTGGCATTTTTGTAAAAATTCGCGCGATTTTAGCGCTTTGACAGAAAGAAAACAGTTGCGGCATCTGCACTTTCGTGCTATCATAACAATGCTGATAGGCCAAGTCTTTTGTCTATTTGCTGACAAACGGCTTTGGCATTTTCTTGACACAGGATTTTGTCCCCGGAAGGCGCGCTTGATGAATTTTTAACCATCATTTTTTGCGTACACATTCACTGCCGGGTACGAAACACGGGGGGAGCGCAGCCCTATGAAGCTCGTGACATTTGAAATCAACGGCCGCAGCGCCGTCGGTCTGCTCAACGCGGACGCGACCGCCGTGCACCCCGTGCCCGGCTGCGCGGACATGCAGACGCTCATCGGCCTCTGGCCGGTGCTGGACACGGCTGCCGTGCTGCGCAGCGCCGCGCTGCCGCTTGAGCAGGTGCGTCTGCTCGCCCCGATCCCCCGCCCGGAGCAGGACGTGATCTGCCTGGGCATCAATTATTTTGACCACGCCAAGGAGAGCGAGCGCGTCACCGGCAAGGGTGCGAAAGCGCCGGACACGTTCCCGATCTATTTTTCCAAGCGCGTGCACGAGGCCGTCGCCCCCGGCGGCGACATCGACAGCCACAGCGACATCGTCGCCGACCTCGACTATGAGGCGGAGCTGGCCGTCGTGATCGGCAGACACGCATACAACGTCAGCGAGGCGGAGGCACTCGAGTACGTATTCGGCTACACCATTTTAAATGATGTGAGCGCGCGCACGATCCAGAACCAGCACAAGCAGTGGTACCGCGGCAAGAGTCTCGACGGCTTCACGCCGATGGGCCCGTGGATCGTAACACCGGAGGAATTTGACGTGCGCGAGCCGCACTGCATCCGGAGCCGCGTCAACGGCGAGCTGCGGCAGGACAGCACCACGGATTTGATGATCTTTCACGTCGCGTATGTCATCGCCGAGCTCAGCCGCGGCATGACCCTGCTCCCCGGCACGATCATCTCCATGGGCACGCCCGCCGGCGTGGGCATGGGCTTTGACCCGCCGAAATGGCTGCACCCGGGCGACGAAGTCGCCTGCAGCATCGAGGGCATCGGCACCCTCACCAACACCGTTCGGTAATCCGCCGTCAGGCAATGCCTGCGACGGCCGAAGATATCGCAAACAGACAGAATCAGAAAAAGGAGACATCACTATGAAATTTGCTATGTATGGTTCCGGCGCTGCCGGCAGCGTCTTCGCTTCTTACCTGCGCAAGGGCGGTGCGGACATCATCCTCATCGACCGCTATGAGGCACACATGAAGAAGGTCGCCGAGGAAGGCATGCACTTCACCATCCATCAGGAGGAAGACGGCGGCTACAAGGATTACGATTACCAGCTCAAGGGCTTCCGCACCTACATCACCGCTGCCGATGCGGCCGCAGCGGAGGGCAAGGTCGATGTCATCATCTACATGACCAAGGCGACCCAGCTCGAGCAGGCCATTCAGGACTCCCTGCCCGTCGTCGGCGACAGCACCGTCGCGGTCTCCCTCATCAACGGCCTCGGCAACGATGATAACCTCTTCAAGGTCTTCCCGAAAGAGCGCTGCATCATCGGCTCCGGCGTGCTGGGCACGGCTCTGCCCGAGCCCGCGCACTGCGTGTCCACCCCGGCCGGCGGCGTGCAGATGAACTTCGGCGGTGCGGTCCGCTCGGAGCTCAACGACGCGGCCTGCGCCGAGATGCTCAAGTGCTACCGTGACGGCGGCTGCGACGCCTACTGGCGCGACGGCGAGCCGGGCACCGACAACAACATCTACAAGTTCATCTGGAAAAAGGTCTGCGTGAACGCCACCGTCAACACCGTGTGCGCCGTCCTGCGTCTGAAGATCGGCGAGGTCGAGGCGGATCCGTTCGGCCAGTGGCTGTTCCACAGCGTCATCCGCGAGACCTGCGCGGTCGCGACCGCCAAGGGCGTGCCGATGGACGCGGACGAGTTCATCGCCCACGATCATCAGGACATCGTCACCAACATCGCCGACTACTATCCGTCCATGTGCCAGGATATGCTCTTCAACCACCGCCAGACCGAGATCGACGTGCTCAACGGCAAGATCGCCGAGTACGGCGAGCAGCTGGGCATCGACACCCCGGTGTGCAAGGTCCTGTCTCAGGTCGTGCGCTGCATCCAGGGCAACTACGACAAGCAGTACCTGAAGTAAGTTCACCCCGTTTTTTCGCTGCCGGCCGGGCACCAACCGGCCGGCAGTTTGCTAAGGAGGCAACCGCATGAAAATCGCAATGATCGGCTCCGGCGCTGCCGGCAGCGTCTTTGCCGCCTACCTGCGCAAGGGCGGCGCCGAGCTCTGGCTCGTCGACAAATACAAGGCGCACATGGATAAGATCGCAGCCGACGGGCTGATCTTCCGCACGCCGGAGGGCGAAGAGGTGCTCACGGGCTTTCACACGAGCGCGACCGCGCACGACATCGGCACGATGGACATGGTCATCCTCATGGTCAAGGCCACGCAGACGGAGGACGTCATGGCCGACACCATGCCCTGCATCGGACCGGAGACGGCGGTCGTGTCGCTGCAAAACGGCCTCGGCAACGACGAAGTGCTCGCGCAGTTTGTGGACGCCGACCGCATCCTCTACGGCAGCGGCCTGATCGGCACGGAGCTGGCCGGCCCCGGCGTGTGCGTGAGCAAGCCGGAAAAGGGCATCCAGATGCACTTCGGCGCCGTGCGCAACAACCCGAAGGCCGACGCCGCCGGCAAGGCGCTCGAGGCGTGCTTCCGCGCGGGCGGCTGCAACGCGAGCTTTGACGAGGACGTGCGCCCGTATATCTGGAAAAAAGTCATCGCCAACAGCGGCTACAACGGCGTGAGCGCCGTCATGCGCCTGAAGGTGAAGGAGACGTTTGCCGACCCCTACGGGCACGACATCGTCATGCACGTCTGGAAAGAGGGCTGCGCCGTCGCGCAGGCGCTCGGCATCGGCGACCTCTGGCCGCTGATGGAAAAGGAGGAGCCGAACATCGTCGCAAACCTCGGCAACTACTATCCGTCCATGGCGCAGGACGCCGTGCTGCACCGGCGCCAGACGGAGATCTCGGTGCTCAACGGCGCGATCGCGCGCTACGGCGCGCGGCTGGGCGTGCCCACCCCGTTCAACACCGTCATCACGCAGGTCATCTCCTGCATCCAGAATAACTACGACAAGCAGTATCTCGGCTGAGCCAGCGCGCAGCAGCCGGCACCGAGCCAGACAAAACAAATCCCCTCCGTATGCTTTTCTGCATACGGAGGGGATCTTTGCATATCCGGGAGACTTCCGGCCGGAAATCACGCGAGGCTCAGGATGCGCCGGATCTCCTCAAGGTTGTCGGCGAAGTAAATGCCCTCCTGCCGCTCCTCGGACGAGAGTCCCTTTTCGATCATCTGCTCCAAAAGCGCCTGCAGCGCACGGTAGTAACCGTTCAGGTTGTAGAGGATGCACGGCGCGTCCAGATGCTTCAGAGACACCTTGGACATGACCTCTGCGATCTCCTCCAGCGTCCCCGTTCCGCCGGGGAAGGCGATAAAGGCATCGCCGAGCTCGATCATCTTGCGCTTGCGCTCCGCCATGTCCTCGGTCACGATGAGCTCAGTCAGGCCGTCGTGCTGGAATTCGCTCTCGATGAAGCACCGCGGCTCGACGCCGGTCACTTCTCCGCCGGAGCGCAAAACGCTGTCCGCGATCGCGCCCATCAAGCCGGATCTGGAGCCGCCGTAGACCAGCGCATTTCCGCTTGTGCCGATCCATGTGCCAAGCTCCTGAACCGCTTCCCGCAAAGCCGGATCATTGCCTTCGTTTGCGCCGAGATAGACCGTAATATTCACACAGAGTCCCTCCGATCCTGTTCCTGTCGGTATAAAGACGGCAGTCAGGCTTTTTGCCTGACTGTCGGCAGGTACGCACCGTTTGTATTATACGCAGCCGCGGAGCGCCTGTCAACGGGATCGGGCGCTTGCGGGCAGCTGTGCATCCGGTCTGCGCAGCTGCGCCGGTTTTCAGGCGGCATGCTCGCTTTGCTTTTTGCGCGCGCCGCCGAACAGATACCGCGTGACCGGATAGATCAGCGAAACGACCGCCAGGACCCACGCGCCCGGATCGCCAAAGCACAGCGCAATGTACGCGCCCACGGAGGCCGAGGAATCGATCGCCCCGCCGTTGACGAGCTTCGGCAGGAAGGCGCAGATCAAAACGCGCGCGATCAGCTCGGCGCAGCCGGCGACCAGCGTAAACTCCGCGTGCCCCACGCCCTGCACGCCGGAGCGGAAGACAAACAGGACCATCAGCGCAAAGTACATGGACAGATCCACGTACAGATACAGGTTTCCGTAGCGGATCGTGGCCGCCGTGATCTTGTCCGCGCTCATAAACAGGTACTGGTATGCGCCCCGGATCGTCAGGAGCATGCCGGCGCCGCCGAGGATCAGATACATGGCGAGCCCGATCAGCAGGCTCTTGACCGTTCCGCGCCGGATCCTGTCGTGTCTGCCCGCGCCCAGATTCTGCGCGTTGAAGCTGACGATCGCGGTGCTGAGCGCATTCATCGGGCACATCAGGAAGTTGTTGAGCTTATTGGCGGCGCCGAATCCGTTCTGGGCGGGGTTTCCGGCCGCCATGATGCCGTCCGGCCCGATGTCGAAACCGACGAGCGCGCGCTGCATCACGATGATGCCGATCGCCAGCACCGAAAACTGAAGTCCCATCGGCAGTCCCTGACTCAGGTGCTGCGCATACACGGAGAGCTCCGCGCGAAAATCCTGTCCGGAGAGGTGGAGCTCCGGATATTTGCCGAAGGCGTAGATCAGGCACAGGAGCGCGCTCACCGCCTGTGCCAGCACGGTGGCAGCCGCCGCGCCGATGACCCCGAGCCGGAACGCAAGGATGAACAGCAGGTCGAGCCCGATGTTCAGCACGGTGGAAAACAGCAGGAAGATGAGCGGCGTGGTCGAATCGCCCAGACTGCGCAAGACAGAGCAGATCAAATTGTAGTAGAGCTGCGCGAAGATCCCGAGGAAAATGACCAGCGAGTACTGATATGCCGCCCTCCAGACGCCGGGGTTTGCCTCGGACAGGCCGATGAACCGGAGCAGGGGCTTGAGCGTCAGCACGGCGGCACCGGTCAGCGCGAGCGACAGGACACCGCCGAGAACGAGCTGCGCCGCAAAGGATCTGCGGACTCTGGCCTGATCGCCGCGCCCCGCCGCGATGGATGTGATGACCGAAAATCCGGCGGTGCAGCCGACCGCGAACTGCAGGAAGATGAACAGGATCGGAAACACATCGTTCACGCCCGCAATGTCATCGACGCCGAGCGTCTGCCCGCAGATCGCAGCATCGCTGATCGTATAGATCTGCTGCAGCAAATACGAGAGGATGATCGGTACGGAAAACTTGAAAATCACCCATCCTTCGTCGCCGGAAAGCAGGTCGACCGAAGATTTTTTCCCCAGCTTTAACATGGTTGCTCCTTCTGTACTGCCTCTGCCGCCAAAAAACCTCATTCGCCTTCTGCTCTGCAGCTTTTGCGCTGCCGCAAGGCGAAACGCGGCAAATTCTGATAATACTCTTTTCGTGCATGCAAGTTATACCGCAGAAATTGTGAACAATTCTACCTCCGCGCGCAAATATTGCGCGCAGCCGGCCGCCCTCATGTCAAAAGGGCCATATTTTTGCCGGCACAAAACACCCCCTGTGCTGCGCACAGGGGGTGTCCGCTATGGTGTTTTTCCAACCGTCAGCGCAGCGCGCTTACCGGTCGGGATACTTCTGCGACAGCTCTGCCTCCAGCGCATCCCAGTCGCGCGGCGGTCTGAGCTCCGTCCACGTCTCGGGCGAGGTGTTGTCCACGCGCTCGTACTCGTGGCCGTTGGTGGCCTCCTGCACGGCTGCGTAGTACCACGCCGTCTTGCTGCTGTTGTCCGGCCAGACGATCATGTCCGGCAGCAGATGATCCTTATCCGGGGTACGGAAGAGGACGTTGTTGATGATCTCCATGACCTCGGCACGGGTGATCTGGTTCTGCGGGCGGAACGTGCCGTCCTCATAGCCGCTGACCAGACCGAGCTTCGCCGCGCGGTTGATGTAGTCGCGCGCCCAGCTGTCGGAGATATCGGTGAAGGCATCGTCCTCGACCTCCGGCGCATGGAAGAACAGCGCCGCGATCGTCGCGAACTCTGCGCGGGTGATGTACTGCTGCGGGCGGAATGTGCCGTCCTTGTAGCCGGCGAGGATGCCGCCGTTGGTGAGCGTGGCGACCTGACTGGTGTACCAGCTCTGAGCCGGGACATCCGAGTACGAGCACTTGGTGGTCCAGATCTCCTCACGGCCGTCATCTCTCAGGATGCGGTAGAAGATCGCGGCGACCTCGGCGCGCGTGATCGGTCTGCCCGGTGCGACCGTACCGTCCGGATAACCGGCGATGTACGAGTCGTGGTTATCGCGCTCCAGCGGCGGAGGCGGCAGCTCGTTGTCCTCTGCGGAGAAGACGAACTTGATGTGCGCAGCCGCTTCTTGGAAGGCGTTGCCCATCGCGGGATCGATCTCAACGGTCACGTCCAGCTTGACCGGGTCTGCCTTCGGGAAGACCTCGGCAACGAGGACGTCGCTCTTGAGTCCGTCGGCCGCGTCGAGCTGGTCGAAGAGGCTCGCGTTCTTGTTGGTCGCGAGCACCTTGCCGTCCTGCGACACGGTCATGTGGATGTGGCTGAGCACATCATCGTACTTGATGGCGGTGCCCTCCTTGGCGGAGGTGTCGCCGTCGATCTCGGCGCGGAGGTAGACCTTCGCGCCCTGCGCGCCGTTGGCGCTGTCGGCCTTGACGCAGATGGTCTGCGTGAGGCTGTCGCCGGGCATGCAGTTGGAGAAGTTGGCAAACAGGTCCGTCGCCGAGCCCTTGCCGGTGTTGGTAAAGGCAAAGCGCGCGTTGTTGCCGTCGTTGCCGTCATAGTAGGTGACGGTGGGGAGCTTTTCCTCGCCCGTCGCCCAGATGCCCAGCCCCGCGGCCAGCGCGACCACCAGCACGAGGGCGACGATCATGGTAAACTTTTTGTGTTTCATACCGCTGCCCTCCTTATGGTGTCGTGGTCGGCTGCGTCAGATAGCCGTTGCTGTCAACACGCACGCCCCAGCTCTGCTGCACAGCCTTGCTCGGTGCGGCCTGAATGCTCTCGGCCAGCACCGTCACCTCAAGGTGGTAACCCTCGGGTGCAGCATCCTGCGTGATGGGCGTTTGCAGCAGGTTGGTCGTGAAATCCTTTGCCGCGACCGGCATCTTGTAGTAGTAGATGCCGTCCTGCTCGAACCACTTGGTCGTGTCGTATGTGACGTCAATGTTCACGGGCTCGCCGGAGATAGTCTTTCCATCTCCGCTGACCCAGTTCATGACCAGCTTGACGCGGACATAGGACACGGCCGTGCCGGTGTTTTTGACGGCGATGCTCGTTTTCTGGCTGCCATCCAATTTCTCGACGATGTCCGTTCCGGACTTGGCCGCCGTGAAGGTGTTCTCCACGGGGGCGGTGTTCGCCTTGAGCAGGGCGAACGTCGTGCCGACGGCCAGTGCGAAGATCAGGCACAGGGAGAGGATGAGCGCGGTCTTTCTCCCGCCTGAACCGTTAAAGATACGTTTCATATGTCATCCCTCCTGTTCAGTTTTTCTGCGCGGCACTGCCGCTGATCCAAGTGTTGATCACGTCGGCAATGCTCGTGAGCCAGTTGTGCGAATTGTAATGGTTGGTGACATCTACCGTGGCGCTGGGCATCGTGCTGCTGAGCGTAGCCGTCTTGTTGTTGTCGCCAACGATGCTGTAGCTCCACGACCAGTTTGTATCCTCAGTGACCGTGTACTTGCCGACGGCCAGACCGGTGATAGTTTTGCTGTCGCCGTCCTTGAGCACGATGGTGGTCACGACCTTACCGGCGCTGTCCTTGACATCGAACACGAACGTCTGGTTCGGGTTCGCGCCGTCGCCGGTGACGGCCTTGGAGATCGTCAGGCTGCAGGTGTTGACCGTGATGGTGAACGCAGCATCTTTAGAAACGCTCTCATACGTTCCACTTTGCGTAGGCGAAACCGTGTACGTCACCGTGTAGGTCGTGGTCTGCTCCGGGGCGACGGTGCCGCCGCTTGCCGCATCGCTCCACTCCCATATTCCGCTGCTGCTTCCGGCAGGAACCGTGTACGTGCCGACCGTTCCGCCGTTTTCATCCTTGACCGTGTAGGTCACGTTCACAAAAGCGTTATTTGTGCCGTCAAATGTGGCATTCTGGTGCACAAGCTCCTGCAAATTGGCAGAATCGCCAAGGTAGATCGTCTTGTCATCCGCCGTCGGCGTGATGCTTTTTACTTCCACGTCCTGCGTCGGCACATCGAACGCCTTGATCATGATTCCCTTCGCATAGATGCCGGACTGCCCATCATTCGTTGGCACCTGATTGCCGCCGAGGAAGCCAGCTTCCACAGAGACGTCAAACTCGATGATCAGTTTCTTTCCGAACGTGCCATCCGCCTTAGCGTTTGTGGAGACATAGTTCTGGTTGAAATCGAAGCCGGTCACATTGACCGCCCGCGTTGCCGGATCGATCGCTGCCGTCACCGAAGGATCGGCTGCGACCGGAGCCCCAAATGCGCTGCCGTTATAGGCTGCAGTGGAGAGACGAATAGCACCGGCATTTTGCGGCACCGTAAAGTACGGCGTCACGATGTCTTTGATGACCGTCTCGCTGCCAAGGTCAATATTGGCGCTGCCGATCGTCTGGCTGATGGAGGTAAAGATGTTATTCAACGCCGTCGAGTTGCTCGCCGTCATATAATAGCCGGTTTTGTCGCGGGTGAAGTTTCGCGTCACTTCCCAGCCGTAATAACTAGCGGAGAACAAGTGTTCATCTGCATAATCCTTTAACCCTATCTCCGAGGCAGCCTTGAAGTTGCTGGACACATAGTTCAAAAAGCGGTTCCCAGCCGGAACATCGATACCATTGCTTGTGTTCTTGTTGGCCCAATAACTCCCAACGCTTCCGTTCGAGTTTTTTGAGAACCCGGTGTTGCCATACAGCTGGTCAACGTTCGCCCCGGTGAAAATGCCAACCGTGTACACGGTCACACCGGCATCCTTCATCGACTTTGCGCTTGCAATAGCGCTGGTCGCAACCTTTGCATCGAAACCGGAATTGCCCGGCATGCCATCCGTGAACACGATCACGACCTTGCTGCTGTCGCGCGCGGAATCGACACTCGACAGAAGCCTCTGCGCATGGTTCAAGCCGTTTTGCGTCTGCGTGCCGCCCTTAGCCTGCAGCTGGTTAACCGCCGTTTTCAGCGTGGTCGCATTTGCTCCGTTGGCATCATTGACCGCAGTCAGTTCTTTCACGACCTGAGAATAATTATAACGATATCTGCCATCCTTATACGTATCATCGCCGACCGTGTTCGTGGAATCTCCCGCAAACTTAACGATCGCGATCCGGTGTTCCACGTCTTCATCCTTGGCTTTTTTTGCCACATTGTCAATGAAAGTGTTGACGGCCTGCTTCATTGCGTACTGGCGAGTGTCCGCTTCATTGTCCGTCTCTTCCCCGCTGAAATCGTCCGCCATCGAGCCGGACTGGTCGAGCACAAGGACAATGTCGCAGGGTTTCGTTGTGGTGCTCGTCGTGACCGTGCCGGTCGTGTACGCTTCCAGATGCACCGTATAGCCGCCGTCGGCCTTCGGCGTAACCGTCTTAGTCAGCTCCAGACCATCATCCTGCGTCTCACCGGTATCGGCAAGCGACGGCGCGCGCGCGGCGCGGTAAGGAGACGTCTGCGGCCGCGTCACCACGAGCGGAAGAATCGGCCCCACCGCCGGAGACGACTGCGTGTCCTCGACCGTTCCTGCGGTCTCAGCCATATCCGCAGCCGCAGCCGCTGCCACGCCGGCGCCCATGAACAGGCACAGGCTCAGGAGCAGGGCTGCACAGAGGACGAGCGAGAGAATGCGTTTTTTCATGGTTTCGTCCTCCTTTCTCAGGGCGTCGGGATCGGGTCGATCTGCGTGCTCGAGGTGCTCGCCTCGACCGCTCCGACGTGCTTCCATACATCTCTGACATCATTGGCGGCGTACTGCTCAAGGTTCGCCGTCTGCACGGCCTCCGCCGTTACATAGATGTGCACCGTGGAATTCTGGTATTCGTTGCCCATTTTGGTGCTGAACGTGACGCGGCTGAACAACTGCGTCGTGGCCGTCTTCGGATCGACCGCACCATTATAATAATAGTACCCGTCCGCTCCGGCGATCCAGTCGGTATCGTTCAGATCCAGCACCAGCAGGCGCTCGCTCGGGTCGAGCGGCATGCGCTCGCTGTCGGCGTTGAGGATCTCGGGCGTGATCTTCACGCGGGTGTAAAACGCACCCGTGCCGACATTCTCCACATACACCACTTTGTTCACGACGCTGCCGGGCATGACGCGCACGGTCGTGAACGGATTGCCGTTACCGTCCTCGTCGTGCAGCGCGAGCTTGACCGAGCCCATCGTGATGACGTTGTCCGCCGTGCCGACGGCCGAAAAGTACGCCCACGTACCGACCGCCAGCAGTGCCACTGCCAGGAGGAGCACCGTCGCGATGGTCCACTTCTTCTTCATGCACAAACCACCTTTCTCCTTGCCGGGGGTTACTCTGCGCTGTGCGCAGGGATTCTCTTCCGCGCCCGAAGGCGCGCCGGGACTGTTTCTGCGGGATTCTCTCTTTCAGTCTGCGCGCGGACAGCGGCAGTCCCGCCGCCCGCGCCCGGATTGAAGCCGAGCCAGAGTCCCCGATGGGGGCGGCGATTTCGCCGCCCCTTTGGGGTCAAAATGTTGGGGAATTACTTGCCGTTGTTGTTATAAGCAGCAACAGCCTCATCCACCGTGTTAAAGCCATCCGCCTGGATCGCGTAAGCGGTCACGATGACTTCCCAAGAAGCATCCGCAGAGATCGGATCGCCAGCGGGCAGGATGTACTGAGTGCCATCTTCATTCGTGGTCACGCGCCAATCCATGTAGACCTGAGCGAGGCAGGGCAGAGAGGTCTTGCCAGCGGGCAGGGTCTTTGCCATGGTCGTGCGGATTACAACATACTCGATGCCACCGATTGTTTCAGTGCCAACATACTTGTAGTCGTTCCAGAGGCCATCTTCAACAGCAACCATTTTGGGGTCGGTAACTTTGTGGTTTGCATCAACGATGCCGTCGTTGGTCGCGAGGCCCCAATAATTTCCGGAGTTGTACTCCACGTTGAAGCAGCCGTAGCTGTTCCAGTGCAGTGCGTTCTTGCTCTCGTTGGTGGGATATTCCTTGCTCACAAGGTACTTGGGAATCTTCAGCTCAACCCAAACCCAAGCATCATTCGCGCCCGTGTTCTTAACCGTAACGATCTTGGAAACGGCATTGCCGTCGTTGGACTTGCCGGGGACAAGGGTCTTGTTCTGTTCAAAGGCCTCAAGACCGTTTTCGCCCTTCTGCTGCTCATCCAGAGCAATCTTGACATTGCCCATGGTGAACGTATTGGTCGCGGACTTCGTATCGGTGAAGTACGCCAGCGTGCCGCCGACGACCAGCACCGCGACGAGCATGACTGCAATCGCAGCCATCAGAATGGATTTCTTCTTCATAAGTAGCGTTCTCCCTTTCTATTTTTGTGTACAGCTCTCTGTACAAGATATTCAAGGGATCTGCTCAGGGAAAGCTGCGAGGGAGTTACTTAAAAGCACCCGGCAAACGCGGCCGCAGCATCCGCAAAACCAGCGGACTGGCACAGATAGCCATAGAACGTCAGGCTGGCAGTCGCATCCGAGTTCACGTCAAAATCGTTAACCTCGACAAGGTTGCTCGCCAGAATGCTGGTCGCGGTGACATCTGCAGTCACTCTGTTGCCATCGTTCGTCTTGTAAACGTAAACCGCGCCGCCGTTCTTGCCCGTAACACCAGCAAGCAGCTCCCACGTATCGGCCACACTATATTTCAGAACGCTACTCGCGTCCGAAGCCACGACCTCAACATAAAGATAGCAGGAAGCGCCGGCTTTCAGGCCGGTGACCTTAACAAACGGGTCTTTTTCGATCTTCGTGCCGGGGAGCAGGTTGTACTCGTTGCCCGGCACCTCTTCAGTGTTGACCTTGTAAGAATACTCGCCGGAAGTCTGCGCAACCGCCTTGTGCTCTTTCAGCGTCAACGCGCCGTCCTGATCAAACAGCTTGCCGACCGTGAAGGTGTTCGTGACCGGGCCGCTCGTCGCCGTCAGATACGCCCACGTTGCGCCAACCGCAAGCGCCACGACAAGCACGAGCGCGATGGCGATCGTCAAAGTTTTCTTCTTCATTTCGTGTTATCCTCCCTTACAAAAGCATCATGTTCCGAACTTACCATGTCCCAACAGCGTCCAACGTGCGCTGTCAGCGTTCATTGAGTTAATGCACGGAGATTTGAAAATATCTCACGCTCCCGTGAAAATGTTTAAATCTGACGGTTTTTGCCGCCATTTTCTGTGCATTTTGCCACGTTTTCTGCCTCTGCTCGGCGCGCCGCATCGCGGGCATCGGCCTCAGCCGCCTTGCGCAGCATATCCGGCAGGAACGCCAGAACCAGCAGCACGATCGCGATCGCAATGGCCAGATACATCCCCGGCGGGTTCGAGACCCAGTGCGAAACATAGCCCAGATACGGGATGGTGAACACCGGGCGGCCGATGAGGTTCTTGAAATAGACAGGTGCGCCGTCGGGCGCGTCGTTCGCGTCTCCCTGCGTGTAGAAATGCTCGTTTTCCGCATCGATGGAGATCACGCGGTGTGTGACGACATCCAAGTCCTCATTGAGTACGAACGTGATCGCGTCACCGACCTGCACGTCCTCGGGCGCACAGGGCTTGACATAGATCAGCGAGCCGGTGTGATACGTCGGCTCCATGCTGCCGGACAGGACGCACATCGGCCGCAGACCGACCAGCCGCACACCCACCAGAAGCAGCGCCAGAATGACCACCAGCACCACCGCAACGGTGGAGATGGCATTGCACACTTTCTGAACCTGTTTTGACATCTTCGTTCTTCCTTTCCCTTCGCGGGCATCCCCCCCTGTTGATCCCGGCCGGAGGGCAGACCTCCGAAGCGCAGCCTGTCCGAACCGGAAACGCGCACGGCGGGGCGGGGCGGGAACGCTTCGGAGTTTCCCGCCCCACTTCAGCCGTCACGCTTACTAACCAAAAGGATACCACGTTTTATTGCACACCGATAGGGGGTGTTGTACACAAATTTCCAGCGATATTTTTGTAAAAATCAAACAGCCTTTCCTTTTGCTGTACTAAAAGCCGTACAGTTATCCAACACCCATTGTACGTTTTGGCTGCGGGTGCGTCAAGTGCGGAGCGCGGGCGCGCGGGAATCTTACCTTTTCTTAAAACTGTCGCGGTTTTGCTTGTTTTTAGCGGGGAAACATGATAGGATAATTGCCGATTATGGATAGATAACAGGAAGGAGCTGCACGCATGGATACAAACGTGCTCGACTGGCTGGAAGTCACCGCCGCAGCCTGTCCGGACAAGCCCGCCTTTCTTGACGAGGACGGCGCGGTGACCTTTGCCGACGTGCGGCGCGAGGCGCGCATCATCGGCACGGCGGCGGCAAGGCTGCGCGCCGGACGCAAGGCGCCCATCGCCGTGATGAGCGGGCGCAACGCACACACCCCGGCCGTGTTTCTCGGCGCGGTGTACGCCGGCTGCTGCTACGCACCGATGGACGGGACGATGCCCGTGCACCGGCTCAATTCGATCCTGCACACGCTCGACACCGATCTCATGATCGTGCAGCGTGCGTTTTACGACAAGGCTAAGACGCTGGAATTCGGCGGCACGATCCTCATCGCGGAGGACCTGCTCGAGGGCTGCGAGGATGCGGCGCTGCTGGCAGACTGCCGCGCGCGCGCGCGTGAGCTCGACCCGCTGTACATCATCTTCACCTCCGGATCGACCGGTACGCCCAAGGGCGTCATCACGGCGCAGCACTCGCTCATGTGCTACATCGAGGACTACGCCGGCGTGATGGGCATCGCGCGCGAGGACGTGCTCGGCAACCAGTCGCCGCTGGACTACATCGCCGCTGTGCGCGACATTTATCTGCCGCTGCGCTTCGGCGCGACGACGGCCATCATCCCGAAGGAACTTTTCATGTCGCCGGAGCGTCTGTTCGCATACATGAACGACAAGGGTGTGACGGCCGTTGGCTGGAGCGTCTCGGCGCTGACGGTGCCGGCCGCGCTGGGCGCGTTCGAGTGCAGCGTGCCGCAGCACCTGCGCAAGGTGTGCTTCTCCGGCTCGGTGATGCCGTGCAGCTGCCTGCGCCAGTGGCAGCTCGCGCTGCCGCAGGCGCGCTTCGTCAACCAGTACGGTCCGACGGAGGCGACCGCCTCGTGCACGTATTACGTCGTGCCCGGTCTGGTCGCGGACACCGACGTGCTGCCGATCGGCAAGCCGTACCCGCACTACGAGGTGTTTCTGCTCTCGGAGCAAAACGAGGCCGTGCCCGACGGCGAGATCGGCGAGATCTGCGTCAAGGGGCCCATCCTCGCGCTCGGCTACTACAACAGCCGCGAAAAGACCGCCGAGAGCTTCCTGCAAAACCCGCTCAACCGCGCGTATGACGAGCGCATCTACAAGACCGGCGACCTCGGGCACTTCGCGCCCGACGGCAACCTCATGTTCCATGGCCGCAAGGACCGGCAGGTCAAGCACCTCGGCCACCGCGTGGAGCTCGGCGAGATCGACCTCGCCGCGGCGAAGGTGCCCGGCGTGGAGGAGGCCTGCGCGCTCTACGATCAGGAGCACGAGCAGATCTGGCTGTTTTACACCGGCGCGGACGTGACCAAGCGCGACATCGCCGTGGCGCTGCGCGCCGACCTGCCGGGCTTTATGGTGCCGCGCAAGATCGAGCAGCTTGACGCCATGCCCCGGCTCGACAACGGCAAGACGGATATGCGCGCGCTGGCCGGGCGCATCGCCGACGCCCACCGATAATCGCTTACATTACTCACATTTCAGGAGGTATTTTATTATGGAACAGGAACTGATGGACATTCTGACCGATCTGCGCCCGGACGTGGATTTTGAGACCGAGACCGCGCTCATCGACGACCACATTCTCGAATCGTTCGACATCGTGTCGCTCGTCGCGGCGCTCAACGACGCGTTCGACATCGAGATCGGCGCAAAGGATCTCGTGCCGGAGAACTTCAACTCCGCCAAGAGTCTGCTGGCCATGGTGCAGCGCCTGCAGGACGAGGACTGATGGACAGGACTGCTCTGAAAACGGCGGCCGCCGAATACGGCACACCGCTGTATCTGTTTGATCTGGATGCTTTCACGGCGCGCGCTGAAACAGTGCGCGCCGCGTTCGGCTCTCACGTGCAGCTTTGCTACTCCATGAAGGCAAACCCCTTCGTGCTGCGCGGTCTGCCGGACGTGTTTCGCTGGGTGGAGGTGTGCTCCCCGGGCGAGCTGACGATCTGCGAAAAGCTCGGCATCGCGCCCGAGCGCATCCTCTACTCCGGCGTGAACAAGGGCGCGGACGATGTCGCGCGCGCCGTCGCGCTGGGGGCAGACCTGCTCACGGCCGAGAGCACGCTGCACTTTGATCTCATCTGCGCCGCCGCGGCCGCGCAGGGAAAGCACGTGCGCGTGCTGCCGCGTCTGACCGCCGGCAGCCAGTTCGGCATGGATCCCGCCGCGCTGGAGGAGCTCGTTGCGCGCCGCGCGGAGTTCCCGAACGTGACGATCGCGGGCATCCACTATTTTTCCGGCACGCAAAAGCGCAAGGACGCCGTGATTGCAAAGGAGCTTGCGCATCTGGATGAATACCTCACGATGCTGCACGACAAGTACGGCTTCACGGCGCAGCACGTGGAATACGGTCCGGGGCTGAACGCCGAGTGCCTGCGCGACGATGCCGAGGCGCGCGACGGCGCGCTGCTCGACGCGGCGGCGGAGCACATCCGCGCCTTCGGCGAAAAGTATCCGCTGACGATCGAGATGGGGCGCTTTTTCGCCGCCCCCTGCGGCACGTTTCTCACCGGCGTGGCGGATGCCAAGTGCAACCTCGGCGTGAACTATGCCGTGTGCGACGGCGGTATGCATCAGGTGAAGTATGACGGTCAGCTCATGGGCATGCAGTCCCCGCCGCTGACGCTTCTGCGCGAGAGCGCGGACGCCGCCGGGCCGTGGATGCTCTGCGGCAGCCTGTGCACAACAGCGGACGTGCTCGTGCGCGAGGCGCAGCTGCCGCCCCTGCGCGTGGGCGACGTGATCGCCTTCGGACGCTGCGGCGCCTACTCCGTGACGGAGGGCGTGGCCGTGTTCCTCTCGCGTGACATGCCGCGCGTGGCGCTCTGCCGCGGTGGGGACTTCACGCTCGTGCGCGACCGGTTTGCGACCGACGTGCTCAACACCTGCCGGACGCCGGAGGACGAAGCATGACGCTGACATCGCTGCCGTTTTTCCTGCTGGTGCTCGCGCTGCTGGTGCTGTACTACCTCGTGCCGAAGCGCTTTCAGTGGGTGGTGCTGCTGATCGGCAGCTACGCATTTTACGCGTTCGTGTGCCTGCGGTACATGGGCTTTATCGTCGTGACGACGCTCACGACCTACTTCGGCGCTCGCGGCATGGATGCCATGACCGCGCGCATGGAGCAGACCGTCGCCGCGCACAAGCAGGACTGGGAGCGCGAGGAGCGCAAGGCGTACAAAAAGCGCTGCAAGTCCCGCCGCAAGGCGCTCATGATCGCCATCCTGCTGCTGAACTTCGGCATCCTCGCCGTGCTCAAATACTATAACTTCTTCGCCGAGTCCGTGGAAGCGCTCTTTGCGTCCGTGGGGCTGACGGTCTCGCTCGGCCACATCGGGCTGCTGCTGCCGCTGGGCATCTCGTTTTACACGTTCCAGTCCATGGGCTACGTGCTCGATGTCTACCGCGAAAAAGTGCCCGCCGAGCGCAACGTCGGCAAGCTCGCGCTGTTCGTGTCCTTCTTCCCGCAGATCATTCAGGGCCCGATCGGCGTGTACGACCAGCTGGCGCACCAGCTCTATGCCGGGCACAGATATAACTTTGACAACATCCGCTTCGGCGCGCAGCTGATCCTCTGGGGCTTTTTCAAGAAGCTCGTCATCGCCGACCGCGCCGTGGGCATGATCCACACCGTCGCCGGCGCGTACACCGACTACGCCGGCACGTACGTGCTGCTCGCGGCGCTCGTCTACGCGCTGCAGCTCTACGCCGACTTCTCCGGCGGCATCGACATCTCGCGCGGCGTGGCGCAGATGTTCGGCATCACCATGGGCGAAAACTTCCGCCGCCCGTACTTCTCGCGCACGCTCACCGAGTACTGGCACCGCTGGCACATCTCGCTCGGTGACTGGCTGCGCAACTACCTGTTCTACCCGCTGTCGATCTCGAAGGCGTTTCTCAATTGGGGACGCCACGCCAGGCAGCACCTCGGCAGCCACATCGGCAAGGTACTGCCGACGGCCGTGGCCTCGCTGATCACGTTTCTCATCATCGGCATCTGGCACGGGGCGAGCTGGAAATACGTCGCCTTCGGCTTCTGGAACGGCATGGTCATCCTCGTGTCCACGCTGCTGCAGCCGGTGTCGGACAAGGTCATCGCCGCGCTGCACATCGAGCGAAAGAGCGCGTGGTATCAGGTGTTTTCCATGCTGCGCACGTTCGTGGTCGTGCTCATCGGCTATTACTTTGACATCGCCGACGGATTTCGCGCCGCGATGGGCATGATGTTAAAATCCGTGACCGACCTGCACCTGTCGCAGCTGCGGCCGGGCGCCGTGCTCGAGGCCCTGCCGCTGACGCGGTATGACTGGGCCGTGCTGCTCGGCGGCACAGTCGTGATCTTCACCGCCTCCGTCATTCAGGAGCGCTTGCAGCGCACCATCCGCGAGATCCTCGACGAGAAGTGTCTCGCCCTGCGCTGGGCCGTGCTGCTTGCCGGCATCTTCGCCGTCGTGCTCATGGGCGTTTACGGCCCCGGCGTGCAGGCATCCGAATTCGTGTATATGCAGTTTTAAGCCGGGAAACAGCGCCCGCTATCCCAAGCCCGCGAAGCGGGCTCGCAGCAGACCATCGCCGCAATTTTCCGCGTGGCGCTAACACAGCATGTGGAGAACATCAATGAATCCAAAACAACACGCAAAAAGAAATACCGTCCTGCGCGTGATCGCGTTTCTGCTCATCGTGGCGCTGGTCTACGGCGCGCTCACGCGGCTGCTGACCGTCAACAACGCCACCGAGCAGCAGTACATCCGCAGCTTCTATCTGGAGCCGAAAAACTCGCTCGACGTCATGATCCTCGGCGCGAGCGAGACGTTCACGGACTACTGCGCACCGCTGGCATGGCAGCACGCGGGCTTTACGAGCTACCCGCTGGCCGTGTCGGCCGCACAGGGGACCATGTACCCCTCCATGCTGCGTGAGGCCGCCAAGCGGCAGAGCCCCGCGGTCTACGTGGTCGAGGTCAACGGCTTTCTCTACACGGAGGACGAGCGCAAGGAGCTCGGCAAGGCCGCAACGCGCGAATGGCTCGACACGCTGCCGCTCTCACGCAGCAAGGTGCAGGCCATCAACGAGTGCGTGCAGGACAAGCGCCTGTCGTACTATGTACCGCTGCTCAAATACCACGACAACTGGAGAAAGCCGGACCTCATCCGCAATTCGCTGTCACTGCAGCAGCAGGCGCGCGACGCGGGTTATTCGTACACCAAGCCGTTTCTGTCCATCTCCATGTTCCTCACGGAGACGGATGAGATCCCCGTGCGCCAGCAATCGCTCGACGATTTCAACGAGCAGAGCCTGCGCACCTTCTGCGAGACGGCCAAGGCACAGGGAATCAAAAACGTGCTCTTTGCCCGCTTCCCGCACCGCACCGTCATTGAAAACTATGACGCCGTGTTTGCCGAGCTGGAGGCGGTCGTGCACGAGTACGGGTATGATTTTGCGAACTTCGACACGCAGATGGACGCCATCGGCCTCGACCCGCTCAATGATTTCGCCAACGCCGAGCATCTGAACATTTTCGGCGCAGAGAAATTCACGCCCTACCTCGCCGACTATCTCGCGCAGCACTATGACCTGAACACCGCGCACAGTCAGGCCGTCACCGATGAATGGACACGCTGCGCCGCATTCACGCAGCAGATGCTGCCCGTGTGCGAGGACAACACCCGGCGCTACACGTGCGAGAAGCTCGACGAATTCTCGTCCGTATTTGCAGACTGCCGCTGAATAAAGCAAGTCTGCCGCTGAATAAAGCAAAACGCAGCCCCCTTCGAGACGCTCGAAGGGGGCTGCGTTTTTTGCTGCTTTACCGGCCGGTGCTGCCGAAGCCGCCCGCGCCGCGGTCAGTTTCGTCGAGCGTGTCGGCGTCCGAAAATTCCGCCGCGAGAAACGGCAGGATCACGAGCTGGGCGATGCGGTCGCCGGGGGCGACGGTGCGCGGCGCGTCCGTGTCATTGTGCAGCGCGACGGTGCACTCGCCGCGGTAGTCGGCGTCGATCACGCCGACGCAGTTTGCCGGGCGCAGCCCCTGCCTGGACGCAAGGCCGCTGCGCGCGAACACGCCGCCGAAATACCCCGCCGGAATGGCGAGGGCAAGCCCCGTGCCGATCATGGCCGTCGTGTGCGGCGCGATCGTGACGCTCTGCCCGTCCGCCGGGCAGGCATAGAGATCATAGCCCGCCGCGTCCGCGCTGCCGCGCCGCGGGGTGACGGCGCCGGAGCGCAGCTTCTGGATCTTCACTTCCATCCGTTCATGCCCTCCCAGAGTACGATGTGCCCCGCCACGCGGGTGCGGTTCATGTCGATGATGCGCTGGTTTTCCGAGCCGCGAAAGCGCAGGCTGAGGTTGCGCTGCGCGTCCACATAGCGCCCGTCGACGAGGATGTCGATGAGCGAGAGCATCTCGTCGGTCACCTCGCAGCGCGGGTGCGCGCCGTCGACGGTGAGCTCCTTGTCGAGCACGAAGCCCGAAAACGCCCAGATATCCTTATCCGGGTAGCGCTCGCGCACCCGGTGCAGAAACGGCACGAGCGCGCGCTGATTTTCCGGCTCGAACGGGTCGCCGCCGAGCAGCGTCAGGCCGCGGATGAAGGGCTTTTCCAGCTCGTTGAAGATGATCTGCTCGGCCGCCGCGTCAAACGGCTGGCCGTAATCAAAGTCCCACGTCTGCGGCTGGAAGCAGTTGTAGCAGTGGTTCGTGCAGCCGGAGACGAACAGCGTCACGCGCACGCCGACGCCGTTGGCGATGTCGCAGGTCTTGATCTGACCGTAATTCATAGCAATTCCTCACAGACAGCGGGCGCGCCGCTTCAGACACGCCCGCCGGGTATTTTTTTCTCCGCGCGCCGCCTTACAGGTGCAGCACGCGCTCCTTGATCTCCTGCGTGCGGCCCTGATTCCAGAACTGCGTGCCGATGTAGCCGCAAGTGCGGCGGGCGACGTTCATCTTGTCCTGATCCGTGTTGCCGCAGTTCGGGCAGCGCCAGATGAGCTTGCCGTCGTGCTCGACGATCTCGATCTCGCCGTCAAAGCCGCAGACCTGACAGTAGTCGCTCTTGGTGTTGAGCTCGGCGTACATGATGTTGTCGTAGATGAACTTCATCACCTCGAGCACCGCCGGGATATTGTTCTGCATGTTCGGCACCTCGACGTAGCTGATCGCGCCGCCGGGGGAGAGCGCCTGGAACTTCGACTCGAAGGCGAGCTTGCTGAACGCGTCGATGTTCTCCGTCACGTGGATGTGGTAGCTGTTGGTGATGTAGCCCTTGTCCGTGACGCCGGGGATGATGCCGAAGCGCTTTTGCAGACACTTGGCAAACTTGTAGGTCGTGGACTCCAGCGGCGTGCCGTAGAGGCTGAAGTCGATGTTGTGCATCTGCTTCCAATGCTTGCAGGCGTCGTTCATGTGCTGCATCACCTCGAGCGCGAACGGCGTCGCCGAGGGGTCGGTGTGGGACTTGCCGGTCATGTACTTGACGCACTCATACAGTCCCGCGTAGCCGAGGGAAATGGTCGAGTAGCCGCCGTAGAGGAGCTTGTCGATCGGCTCGCCCTTTTTCAGGCGGGCCAGCGCGCCGTACTGCCACAGGATGGGCGCGGCGTCCGAGAGCGTACCCTTGAGCCGCTCGTGGCGGCACATGAGCGCGCGGTGGCACAGCTCCAGCCGCTCGTCAAAGATCTGCCAGAACTTCTCCATGTTGCCGCCGGAGGACAGCGCCACGTCCGGCAGGTTGATGGTCACGACGCCCTGATTGAAGCGGCCATAGTACTTCGGCTTGCCGTTTTCGTCGACATACGGCGTCAGGAAGCTGCGACAGCCCATGCAGGTGTAGCAGTGGCCCTCGCCGTTTTTGTCCACCTTGAGCTCGAGCATCTTCTTCTCGGAGATGTAGTCCGGCACCATGCGCTTGGCGGTGCAGCGGGCGGCCAGCTCCGTGAGATACCAGTAGGGCGAATCCTCGTGGATATTGTCCTCCTCGAGCACGTAGATGAGCTTCGGGAACGCCGGCGTGACCCAGACGCCCTTCTCGTTTTTCACGCCCTGATAGCGCTGGCGCAGCGTCTCCTCGATGATCATGGCGAGGTCATGGCGCTCCTGCTCGTTTTTCGCCTCGCCGAGGTACATGAACACCGTCACGAACGGCGCCTGACCGTTCGTGGTCAGCAGCGTGACGACCTGATACTGGATCGTCTGCACGCCGCGGCGGATCTCCTCACGGACACGGTTTTCGACCAGCTCGGCCAGCTTCTCCTCGCCCGGATGTGCGTCGATGGCCTGCATCTCGGCCGCGACCTCACGGCGGATGCGCTCACGGCTGACCTGCACGAACGGCGCCAGATGCGTCAGCGAGATCGACTGCCCGCCGTACTGATTGGAGGCGACCTGCGCGATGATCTGCGTGGCGATGTTGCACGCGGTCGAGAAGCTGTGCGGCCGCTCGATGAGCGTGCCGGTGATGACGGTGCCGTTTTCGAGCATGTCCTCCAGATTCACAAGGTCGCAGTTGTGCATATGCTGCGCGTAATAGTCCGCGTCGTGGAAGTGGATGATGCCCTCCTCGTGCGCCTCGACGATGTCCTTCGGCAGCAGGATGCGGTTGGTGATGTCGCGGCTGACCTCGCCGGCCATGTAGTCACGCTGCGTGCTGTTGACGATCGGGTTCTTGTTGGAGTTTTCCTGCTTGGCCTCCTCGTTGTTGCACTCGATCAGGCTCAGGATGCGGTCGTCGGTCGTGTTGGCGCGGCGCACCAGACTGCGGGTGTAGCGGTAGGTGATGTAGGCCTTGGCGACCTCGAACGCGCCGTGCGCCATGATCTGCTTTTCGACCATGTCCTGGATCTCTTCCACGGCGGCGCTGCGGCCGAGCTCCTGACAGGCGAGCTCCACGCTCTCGGCGATGCGCTGGATCTGGCGCGGCGTCATGCGCGCGCCCTCCTCGACGGCGGCATTGGCCTTCGTGACGGCCATGATGATCTTCGAGATATCAAAGGTCGCCTCTGCACCGTTTCGCTTGATGATCTTCATTTTTCTATTTCTCCCCCTCGTAATCGAAAACACAATATCTTGTGCGGAAAACCGCTTTATTTTGTATTGAGAGCGGGTATATCGTACAATATCTTGTATCTTATGTCAACACATATTTAAATTTTGCTTGTGCAAAACACACACGACCGGCCCGGCTTCAGGCCGCAAAAATGCGCCGCCCGCAGGCGGCGCAAGGCTTTTGCGGATCGCCGGAGCGAGCCGCAAAGCGTTGCCGTCAGGCAGTTTCGTAGCCGTTTGGGTTCTGGGTCTGCCAGCGCCAGCTGTCGCGGCACATATCCTCGAGCGAGTAGTCCGCGCGCCAGCCGAGGATGCGCGCGCTCTTGTCCGGGCAGGCGTACACCGTCGGCAGGTCGCCCGCGCGGCGCGGCGCGATGCGGTAGGGCACGTGCACGTGGTTGGCCGCTTCAAAGGCGTGCACCATTTCGAGCACGCTGTAGCCCCGGCCGGTGCCGAGGTTAAAAATGCTCTCGCCCGTATGCGCCGCCATGTAGGCGATGGCCGAGACGTGGCCGCGCGCGAGATCCATGACGTGGATATAGTCACGCACGCCGGTGCCGTCGGGCGTGTCATAGTCGTCGCCGAACACGTTCAGGCACTCCAGCCGGCCGATGGCCGTCTGCGAGATGTAGGGCATGAGGTTGTTCGGCACGCCGCGCGGATCCTCGCCGATGAGGCCGCTCGGGTGCGCACCGATGGGGTTGAAGTAGCGCAGCAGCACGACCGACCAGCTCGGGTCGGCCACCACACAGTCGCGCAGGATCTGCTCGCAGACGTACTTCGTCCAGCCGTAGGGATTCGTGCAGCTGCCGGTGCGGGACGTCTCGTAGAGCGGCATATCGTTGTCGCCGGAGTACACCGTCGCCGACGACGAGAAGATGATCTGCTTGACCCCGTGGTCGCGCATCGCCTCGCAGAGCGTGACGGTCGAGCCGAGGTTGTTGTCGTAATATTCCAGCGGCATATGTACCGACTCACCCACGGCCTTGAGGCCGGCAAAATGGATGACGCAGTCGATCTTCTGCTCGGTAAAAATGCGGTCGAGTCCGGCGCGGTCGCGCACGTCCATCTGATAGAACTTCAGGGGCTTGCCCGTGATCTGCTCGACCCGTCTGCCCGCCTCCGCGCTGCTGTTGACGAGATTGTCCACCACGACGACATCCATGCCCTGCTCGAGCAGCTCCACGCACGTGTGGCTGCCGATGTAGCCCATGCCGCCGGTCACCAATACGGTCATGCGCCGTACCTCCCTCTTGCTTGCGGTATCGCAGGATTGCGTACCTTTTTATTTTACATCAGAACGCCGCGAAGTTCAACGGTTTTCCTTTGCCAGAGTTTTGCCATGCGCGTGAATTTCCTGTCAATCCCTGATTTTACAGATTTCAGGCGATTTTATCTTGACTTTTCATCCCCGCTGGGCTAAACTGCAACTACCATAGTGCAGTTGGGATGGCTGCGTACGCACTGTTTTTGTCCATTTGCGATCTGACCCATCTCTTTTTTATCAATTCTTTTCTCTTTTATCTGATCTCTATTTACCGCGTTATCTACCATTGTTCTCCGCAATCGGCACGTTCATCCCGTCTCAGGATCAGGGCGCACCCGCGGCGTACAGGGCGCGCAATGGCTGCACGCATAGCGAAAGACCTCCGGGTACGCCCGGAGGTCTTTTTCTGCTTTCGGTGGCTTTCAGCTCTCCATCTGCTTGCCGAGAAAGCCGGCGACCGCCTGCGCGAGCTTGCGCTCGGTTTCTCCGGCGGGGGCGCCGCCGCGCGCGGCGGCAAACAGCACGCAGCCGAGCACATCCCCCTCGGAGAGGATGGGCGCGGCCACGGCCACGGCGTAGCGCTCATCGGTCTCGGTGACCGGCAGCGTGCAGGTATCGGCCGCATATTGGCCGCGCGCGGTCATGAGCTCCTCAAGCTCGCGGCTGACGCGCCGCTCGAGCAGCTCCCGCTTGCCGCCGCCGGCCACGGCAATGACGGTGTCGCGGTCGCACACGGCGGCGATCTCGCCGGTGGTCTTGTGCAGCGCATCGCAGATCTGCACGGCGAACTCGGACAGCTCGCCCATCGGGGAATACTTTTTAAAAATGACCTGCCCGTCGGTGTCGGTGTAGATCTCCAGCGGGTCGCCCTCGCGGATGCGCATGGTGCGGCGGATCTCCTTGGGGATGACCACGCGGCCGAGGTCGTCGATCCGGCGCACGATTCCGGTTGCCTTCATATTCTGAAAACTCCTTTGCTCTGTTTTGCGTTTCGGCAACCCTATTTTCTGCAAATTCCGGTAATCTATGCAGGCCGTGCCGCGCAAGGGTGCATACGCGCCATTTTCCGCCGCCTTGTACGCGCAGCCGCGGTATCCGCCGCAGCGCAAAAAAGCCCGGCCGGTCTCCCGGTCGGGCTCTGGGACATATGGGTCTGACGGCTCAGAACTGGATCTCCTTGCCGTTTTTGCGCCACTGCTTGAACTCCGCGACGGCGGTGAACAGCGCGTCGGATGAGGAGTTGATGGCAGTTTCGAGCGAGTCCTGAATGACGCCGATGATGAAACCGACGCCGACAACCTGCATGGCGACATCGTTGGAGATGCCGAACAGGGAGCAGGCCATGGGGATGAGCAGCAGCGAGCCGCCCGCAACGCCGGACGCGCCGCACGCGCCGAGCGCCGCCATGACCGACAGGATGATCGCGACGGGCAGCTGCACGGTGATGCCGAGCGTGTGCACCGCGGCAAGCGCCATGATCGTGATCGTGACGGCAGCGCCGGCCATGTTGATGGTCGCGCCGAGCGGGATGGACACGGAGTAAAACTCCTTATCCAGACCGAGGCTCTCGCACAGGGACATATTCACGGGGATGTTCGCGGCGGACGAGCGCGTGAAGAAGGCGGTCACACCGCTCTCCTTGAGGCATTTGAACACCAGCGGATAGGGATTCTTGCGCATGGCGATGAAGGCCATGATGGGGTTGACGACGAGCGCCGAGAACAGCATGCAGCCCACGAGCAGGAGCAGCAGCTTGCCGTACTCGGTGAAGATGGCCAGACCGCTCGTGGACACGGCCGTGAACACGAGACCGAGGATGCCGAAGGGGGCGAGATTGATCACGAAGCGCACCGCCTTCGTGACGGCCTCGGAGGCGTCGGCGAGGAAGCACTTGGTCGAATCCGCAGCGCCCTTGAACGCGAAGCCGAGCACGATGGCCCAGAACAGGATGCCGAGGAAGTTGCCGCTGACGATCGAGCCGATGGGGTTGGAGACGATGTTGGTCAGCAGGTTCGTAAAGATCTCCGCGAAGCTCTCGGGCGCGCTGTCGGAGACGGCCTCGGTCAGCGTGATGGTCACGGGGAAGAGGTAGCTTGCCACCACGGCGATGGCGGCCGCAAGGAACGTGGACACGAGGTAGAGCACGATGACGGTGCCGAACTGCTTGCCCATTTTCTCCTTGGACTGGGCGAGCGCGCTGATGATGAGCACGAACACGAGCAGCGGGGCGATCGCCTTGAGCGCGCCGACGAACAGTTTGCCGAGGATGCCGATGCCGGGGGCGGTCACGGCGGCGTTGGGGATCAGCAGGGCAAGCGCTGTGCCGATGGCCATGCCGATGACGATGCGCAGCACGAGGCTGACGCTGTTGTAGGCTTTGACGAGTTTCATTTCTTTCTTCTTCTCTTTCCTTTTGCTGTTTTTGCGAGCGAGTCGCTTTAGCAGTTTAGCAAACAGCCGCAGCAATGTCAACAGCAAAGGGTGCAAGTGCAGGAGATGACAAATCCTCAAAATATGGTTTTCCGGTCGGATGCGCGGCATGCTACAGCTAAGTGTTTTGCATAATTTAAGCTCTGCGATTTTAAGGACGCATTTCCAAACGCAAGGGTTGTAAAAATTTATCAGATTATATTATAATGCAGAATTGACACAACCCTATTCCATGTTAACTCTTTTAATCATTGCAGTAGCACCTAGGACAGCTGAAATTTGAGCTTAACAGATCGAGCATGCGATGGTCACGCGCTGCGACCCGGCCAAGGATATCATCATCATTCCCGGGGCGTTCGGACATGAGCTGAACCCTGTCGTCAAGGACAACCTTGCGGCAAAGATGGGCTTCGACTGTACGTATCCCGTGCCGAAGCCGGAATCCTATACGCTCGTGAGCTTTCAGGACGTCGATATCGGCAAGTATGATATCGGGTAGCTTCCTGGAATCTGGCGCTTGCCTCGGCAAGCCCTCTGCTTCGGCAGCGCAATATCTCCGCATCGTCTGATGGCGAATCGACGGTTGTCTGCTGCGGGAAGGCTTTGATCGGCAGGCCAATACCGTTCCCGGATTGCTTTTACAATAAAATGAGCGCAGGAATATTCCTGCGCTCATTTCAGTCTGTCAAAGAACACAGCCTTAGATTAAGGCGGAGCTGTTCCGGCTTCATGCTGCTAACTTTTTCAGATTTTCTATTTTCCTCAGCCGGTGATCCTTTGATACAAGCGGATCTATATCCACCATTACCACGTCTCGTCGGTTATCACAAAGCCGCTCCTCGCAAAAGAGCGGCCGCACAAATCTCCGGGCAAGATCCGCCGCGGCGGCGTCAGCGCTCGGACAGCGTAAAAAGCGGCCGCTCGCCCCCGAGCGCGTGCGAAAGGTGCTGCGCCAGCGCCTGACGGACGCGGGCATAGTTGGCGCGGCTGAGCGGGACGGTCACGCCGCTGCGCAGCACAACACACGTGCGCCGCAGCTCCTTGACATAGCTGAGATTGACCAGAAAGCTGCAGTGCGTCTGCACAAACTCCGCGGGATCGAGCCGCCCATAGATCTCGTTGAGCTTTTCCGAGCACGTCACGGTGCGCGTCGTCATGACGATCTTCGTCTGGCGCTGCGCATGCTCGCAGTACAGGATCTCGCGCATGGACAGCACATGGCGCGTCGCGCGCGAGCCCACGATCAGACAGGGCCCAAGCTCCCCGCCGCACGGACGCAGCACAAAGCGCAGGGCGGCGCTCAGGCGCGTCTCCATCTCGAGCTTGCAGACAAAGTAATCCGGGTCGCACTCGAACACGTCCAGCGCTGCCAGCGGATCTGCCGACAGGAGGATCAGCTTCGTCTGCGGGCTCGTGAGGCGCAGGTCCCGGAAAAAGCGCAAATACTGCTCCCGCGTCTGCCGGTCGGAAATATCCGCCAGCACAACGTCGTAGTACGCACATCCGCCGTCGGACGTCATCGACTCCGGCGCGTAGAATTCATCCACACACGCGCGCACCCCATTGGCGTCCAGCTCCCGGCAGAGGATCTCTCTCGCCGTGTGCCGCCAGATCGTGCTGGGGTCCACGATACATATGTTCAATACTTCGGCCACTTGTGATCTCTCTCCCTCTCGCGGAGCAGCGCGCCGCGCGCTCCGTTCCTTCATGGGAGAAATATAGCATTTCGGCCGCGAATTTACATGCGCTCTGCACAATCGGCATATTTCCGCGCAGAAATAACACGTTTTTGCGCGCCAAAACAAAAGGCTCCGGCCGAAGCCGGAGTCCTTTGCGACCCATATGTTTCATGATACAGGCACAGCGCCCGCGCTGAGCAGGAGCGTGACGGTGTAGGTATCGTTTTCGCACGTGTGCCGGAAACTGCCGTCGTACTTCTCAGCGAGACCGCTGAGCACGCGAAAGCCCACCCCGCGCTCCAGCTCCGGGATGCGCCGGGGCTTTCTGCCCTGCGGCTGCCGGGCGCGGACGGGGTTGGATTCCTGAATGACGAGATAGCCCTTATCCATGTGCGCGCGCAGCGTGATCGCCGCGTCCGGAATGCCGGCACAGGCCTCGAGCGCGTTATCAAGCAGGTTGCCGAAGGCGACGATGAGGTCGGTGTTCGACACCGGCAGCTCCACCGGCAGCGACACATCCGCCCGCACCGGGACGCCCCTGGTCTGCGCATCCTGCACCCGGGTATACAAAAACGCGTCCACGACCGGGTTGCGGCAGGCGCCGAGGCGGGAGCTGTACGTCTGCGCCGGCAGCAGCTGCTCGGAATATTCCGAGGCAGCCTGCAGGTTGCCCGCCTTCAGGAGCGCGTGGATGGTGTTCAGATGGTGGGCGATGTCGTGGCGCATGGCGCGGATCTGCTCGTACTGCGCGGTGAGGTCGCGGTAGTGCGCGAGCTGCGCGTCGAGCTGCGACTCCAGCAGCGCATTTTCCACCTCGAGCTGCACGCGCTGCTCGGTGCGCACCATGGTGCGGTAGAGCAGGATATCGGACACCAGAAACAGCACCGACATGGTCAGCTGCATGGGGATGTACTCATACCGCGGCGGCGTGAACATGAGCGTCACGAGCGACGCCTCGCAGACCATCTGCGTGATCGGAAACGCGGAAAAGACCAGCAGCTGCCGGCCGGAGAGGTTGTTTTTCGAGCGCGTGAAGATGAAGCTGATGAGCATCAGCCCGAGCCCCAGCACCGGCAGAAACGTCACGCCGTAGATGACCGCGCGCGGGTCTGCCCAGACGGAGATGTCGTCGTTTGACTGCAGGTCGATCATCAGCGGCGTGAACATCATCTCCATGAGCAGCGAGCCCGCAAGCTCCGCCGCGACCGCGAGCAGCTTTCGCCCCGGCCTGCCGCGAAAGAGCAAAAACGCCATCGCCAGCGAGCACACCGGGAACATCAGCGCGCGCAGCTGCCCCACCGTGGTCAGCAGCAGCGTCGCCGCCATATATGCCGCGCCGATGAGCGCGGCGAGCAGCACCGTCACCCAGACGCGAAAGCGCGGCCCGTCGAGCACGCGCCACAAAAAGGCCGCCCACATTGCGATCGCACAGGCGTTGAAAAACAGGTCGGCGACATAGCCGTTATATGTCACAGTGTTGTTCCCTCCTTATCCGGCGCGCAGCGAGAGCGTGACGGTGTAGGTATCGTTTTCGCACGTGTGCCGGAAGCTGCCGTCATACTTCTTAGCGAGGCTGCCCAGCACGCGAAAGCCCACCCCGCGCTCCAGCTCCGGGATGCGCCGGGGCTTCTTGCCCTGCGGCTGCCGGGCGCGGACGGGGTTCGACTCCTGAATGACGAGATAGCCCTTGTCCATGTGCGCGCGCAGCGTGATCTGCGCGTCCGGGATGCCGCTGCAGGCTTCCAAGGCATTATCGAGCAGGTTGCCGAAGGCGACGATGAGGTCGGTGTTCGACACCGGCAGCTCTACCGGCAGCGACACGTCCGCCCGCACCGGGACGCCGCGCAGCCCGGCCTCCTGCGTGCGCGTATACAAAAACGCGTCCACGACCGGGTTGCGGCAGCTGCCGAGGCGGGAGCTGTACGTCTGCGCCGGCAGCAGCTGCTCGGAATATTCCGAGGCGGCCTGCAGGTTGCCCGCCTGCAAAAGCGCGTTGATGGTGTTCAGATGGTGCGAAATGTCATGGCGCATGGCGCGGATCTGCTCGTACTGCGCGGTGAGATCGCCGTAGTGCGCGAGCTGCGCATCGAGCTGCGACTCCAGCAGCTCGTTTTCCACCTCGAGCTGCACGCGCTGCTCGGTGCGCACCATGGTGCGAAAGAGCAGCGAGTCGGACACCAGAAACAGCGCCGTCACGACCAGCAGCACCGACGTGTACTCATACCGCGGCGGATAGAAGATGAGCGCCTGAATGGCGGCGGAGCAGAGGATCTGCGTGACCGGAAAGACGGAGAAAACCAGCAGCTGCCGGCCGGAGAGGTTATTCCGCGCGCGCAGAAACGGCAGGCTGACCACCAGCAGCACCAGCGCCAGAAACAGCAGGAACACCCCGCCGTACAGCACCGCGTGCGGGTCTGCCCAGACGGAATAGTGCGCGTCCATCTGAAAGTCCGCCGCGCGCATGGTGGCGGCGGAAAACAGCATCTCCACCAGCACCGACGCAGTCAGCTCCGCCGCGACCGCGAGCAGCTTTCGCCCCGGCTTGCCGTAAAAGAGCAGAAACGCCAGCGCCAGCGCCCCCGTCGGATACAGCAGCAGGCGCAGCGCGCTGCCCGCTGTCGTCAGCAGCAGCACCGGCAGCAGGTAGGCGGCATCGATCACGAGCGTGAGCAGCGCCGTGCCCCACCACGAAAAGCGCGGCCCGTCGAGCACGCGCCACAAAAACACGCACCACGCCGCCACGACGCCGGTGTTGAACAAAAAGTCCGCCCAGAAACCGTTATACGCCATCGGCCGCGCCCTCCGGTACATCCAGCCGCGCGGTGCGCCCGGCCAGCAGCCGGAAAAACGCCTCGCGCGCATTCTTGCGATACGAGCGGCTGATGGGCACGCGCGTGCCGTCGCTCAGGCAGAAGGTCTCGTGCTCCATGCCGACGATCGCCCGGCTGTTGACCCAGAAGCTCTGGTGGCAGCGGATGAACTCGTCCGCTACGTCGCCCTCAAGCAGCGACTGCGGGCTCTGCGTCGTCTCAAGATCGCCGTCGGTGGTGTGCACGAGCATCTTGTGCAGCGAGCGCTCGAGATACAGCACCGTGTCGACCCCGACGCGCTGATAGCTGCCGCCGCGCCGGAGCGTGAGCGTTTTCTCGGTCGAGAGCGCGCCCAGCGCCTTGCGCAGCGCGACCGGCAGGCGCGCCGCCTCGTCCGACTTGAGCACGTAGTAGATGTGCTCGGCCTCATACGCGTCCATGAGATAGCCCGCGTAGCTCGACAGGAAGATCACGCGGCAGGCGGGCGCGAGGCGGTTGATCTCCTTGGCGAGGGAGATACCGTCGAGCTCGCCCATGCAGATGTCCAGCACGGCGATGTCCGGCCGGTAACCGTCCTCGGCGAGCATATGCAGCACGGCGGGCGCATTTTGAAATGTTTTGAGCTGATGCGGCGTGTCCCCCAGCGCCGCGCGCAGGATGTCCACGGTCTGCCTCAGGCAGACGGCCTCATCATCACACACTGCAAGTTGAAGCATCGGTTTGACTCCTTGTCCGGATTTGCAGAAAAAGTCATGGAAGATACCGTTATTGTATACCAGAAACAAGAATGCTGCAAGTAGGTGGCAAAAAATGACCGCGCATCGCCCAAGCTTGACATCGGCGCGCGAAAGGATTAAGGTGGACAAAAGCATCCGCCGCGGCTGCGGCCGCGCGCATCGGAAAGGGAAATGCTCCATGTCTGCATGGAGCCCATTTTAGAAGTGAAAGGAATGAGGTTATGGAGCTTTATACGAACGCCAGATTCATCTCCTGCGAAAAGGAAAACCGCATTTACACCGCGATGGCGGTAAAGGGCGGTCACATCGTGTGGCTCGGCGATGAAAGCAGCATCCCTCCGCGCTACGGCAAGGCAAAACGGGTCGATCTCGGCGGCGCGACGGTAACGCCCGCGTTCGGCGACACGCATATGCATTTCGGCTCGCTGTGCGTTTTTGAGAACACATTCTATCTCATGGATGTCAAAGATTTTGCCGAAGCAAAGGCGGCGGTCAGGCGCTATGCCGACAGTCACCGGAAAAACAAGGTGCTCATGGGCTACGGCTGCACCGCGAACACCGTTGCCGAGCATCGGCTGCCCGAAAAGCGCGATCTTGACGACTGGACGGAGCGTCCGCTCATGGTCATGAAGTACGACGGTCATGCTGCCGTGTGCAACAGCGCAATGCTGGCACTGCTGTCGGATAAGGTGAAATCCGATCCCGGCTGCAATACCGAGACCGGATGGCTGTACCAGTCGGCGTTTTATAACGGCGTGAACGAAGCGACGGCGTATATCCCCACGATGGATATTATACGCGGTCTCTCCGGAGGCGCGGAGTACCTTGCGTCGGTCGGCATCGGGCTCGTGCACACCGTTGAGGGCGTGGGCTTTGCAAACGATCTGGATATAGACATGATAAAAATACTCGCGCCCGGCCTGCCGCAGGCGTTCCGCATATTCTTCCAGACCATGGACCTCAAGGCCGTGAAAAAGCACGGCTTCAAGCGCGTCGGCGGCTGCTTCAAGCTTGCCCTCGACGGCTGCTTCGGCTCAGAGGACGCGGCGCTCAAGGAGCCGTACGCGAACGATCCGAACAACTACGGCGTTTTGAATTATCCGCAGGAGCGCGTGAACGAGTTCGCCATCGGCGCAAACCGCGAGGGCTGGCAGATAACCATGCACGCCATAGGCGATGCGGCGGTGGAGCAGTGCATAACGGCATATGAGGCGGCTTATGCCGATAAGCCGTGGGACGATGCGCGCCATGTGATGATCCATGTCTGCCTTGCAAGCGAGGAGCAGCTAAAGCGCGCGGCAAAGATAAAGCTGTGCATAGCCGCGCAGTCGCCGTTTATATATTGGAAGCAGGAGCCGGACGCGTATCTGTGCTCGGTGCTCGGCAGAGAGCGCACTGACAGACTGAACGCGCTGGGAACGATGCACCGCCTCGGACTTGTCGTAGGCGACGGCTCCGACGGACCGTGCACGCGTCCAAAGCCCCTGTACGGTATGGCGTGCTCCGTAAATCATCCCAATCCGGACGAGCGCATATCGCGTCTCGACGCGCTGCGCATGATAACGGCAAATCCCGCGTATATGAGCCATGAGGAGAATAAACGCGGCACGCTTGCACCCGGTATGATCGCCGATTTCGTCGTTCTCGGCGATGATCCGCTCACCGCGGAGGATATAGCGGGCATCGAGGTCAAGGCACTCTATCTGCACGGCAAGAAGCATGTTGCAAAAAAGACAGGCGTCGCCGGACTTCTGGCTCGGGCGATCATAAAACGGATCACCCAAAGAGAATACATATGACAAAAAAGGCTCCCCCGGGTTTCCGGGGGAGCCTTTGCGTTATTTCCGATCAGACCTCGATGAGCTCATAGTGCGTCGTGCCGAGGCCGATGGCCTCGCCGTGCTCGACGGCGGCGCGCCAGTCGGTGTCCGGATGCGCGGCGGCGAAGTGGTCGTGCGGGTGGTCATGCGCGTGCGCGATGACGCTGTTGGGATTGGCCGGCTGCGCATTGATCTTATCGGCGCAGGCGGTATCGAGCGCCACGGGGTCGAAGGATGCGAACATGCCCACGTTCGGCACGATCGGCACGTCGTTGAACGCCTCACAGTCACAGCTGGGCGACACGTCGAGCGCGAGCGCGATGTGGAACGACGGCCGGCCGTCGACGACGGCTTTGGCGTACTCGGCGATCTTGCAGTTGAGCACATCGTTGGCAATGTCGTAGTCCGGATGGATGGCATGCATCGGGCAGACATGGACACAGCGGCCGCAGCCGGTGCACTTAAACTTCAGGATGGTGCACTTGCCGTTTTCGATGTGCGGGCCGTTGTGCGCGCAGTTTTCGATGCACTTGCCGCAGCCGATGCACTTGTCCTGATCGACGACGGGCTTGCCGGAGCTGTGCATCTCTTCCTTGCCGGCGCGCGAGCCGCAGCCCATGCCGATGTTCTTGAGCGCGCCGCCGAAGCCGGCGGCCGGGTGGCCCTTGGCATGCGTGAGCGAGATGAAGATGTCGGCGTCCATGATGGCGCGGCCGATCTTCGCCGCGCGCAGATACTTGCCGCCGCGGATGGGCACGAGGTCATAGTCCCCGCCCTTGAGCCCGTCGGCAATGATGCACTGGGCGCCGGTGGTCATGGGCGAATAGCCGTTGAGCATGGCGCTGTCGAGATGGTCGAGCGCGTTGGCGCGGCCGCCGACATAGAGCGTGTTGCAGTCGGTGAGAAACGGCTTGCCGCCGAGCGCGCGCACATAGTCGCACACGACGCGCGCCCAGTTCGGGCGCAGATAGGCCATGTTGCCCGGCTCACCGAAGTGGAGCTTGACGGCGACGTACTTGTCCTTGAAATCGATCTGCTCAAAGCCGGCGGCCTTCATGAGCCGGCGCAGCTTTTCGAGCGTGCTGATCTCGTCCGTGCGCAGATCGGAAAAATATACTTTTGCTGGTTCCATGGGAAACACCTCCGAAGTCTGATTTCATTCTCATTCCCGGGCGGGACTGACCCGCCGTCTTTGATTTTACTGTGCTTGCCGAACGCTGTCAACCGCAAAAAGCGCCGGACGCCCGCAGGCATCCGGCGCTGTGTTCGCGCAGAGCCGTGTCCGCGCCGGAGACGGCCGGACGCGGACACGGGGATATGCAGTTCCTCCGGGCTGACGATAAGTACGGTAAGTGAGGAGATTGGTTGAGATCGCAAAAACAGAATGAAAGAAGGGCAGAAAATTCATGCCTTGGTAATTGATAGGTAAGTTCAGAATGCAGCCCGGCGGAAACGGAGGCGGTGATCAGGCGTTGACGCCGTTGCGGATGGCCTTGACCTTGTCGTACTCGCCGTTGACGTAGTACAGGGCGTTGTCCATCGAGAGCTTTGCCACGAGGTAGTTGGACGTGTCGGAGTAATAACCGCTGTGCGGCGTGAGCAGCACGTCGTCGCGGCCGACGAGCGGGCAGGTATCCAGATCGGGGTCCTCGCTCTCGACCATGTCGAGCGCGGCGCCGCGGATATAGCCGTTATCGAGCGCCCAGACGAGATCCTCGTCGCAGATCAGCGGACCGCGGCCCTCGTTGACGATGATGGGGTGCTTTTTGCACTTCATGAACGCTTCCTTGTTGAACATATGGTAGTTCTCGTCGGTGAGGTTCATGTGCAGGCTCAGCACGTCGGACTCGGCGAGCAGGGTGTCGAAATCGACAAGCTTGACACCGAGGTTCTCGGCAATGGCGGGCGGCAGGAACGGGTCGTAGGCGATGACCTCCATGTCGAACGCCAGCGCCTTGCGGGCGACGGACTGGCCGATGCGGCCGAGACCGGCGATGCCCATGACCTGACCGGCGATGCGCTTGAGACCCGGCACGACCTGATAGTCCCAGACGTGGTCCTGCTGGACGCTGCGGTCATACTGGCGGATGCCGCGCTGGAGGTTGAGCATGAGCGCCATGGCGCTCTCGGCGGTCTCCTGCGTGCAGTAGTCGAGGATGGAGCAGACGGCGATGCCCTTCTCGCGCGCATAGTCGAGGTCGGCCTCGTTGTAGCCCGTGGACTGGAAGGAGATGACCTTGCAGTGATCCATGGCGTCGATCTCCTTTTTGCCGAAGTGGACGTAGCCGTCGATGATGATGTCGGCGTCCTTGATCTCGGCGTAAAACGCATCGTTGTTCTCGGCGTGCTCGTCGAACACGGCGATCGCCAGCTCCGCACCCTCGGGGAGGCAGGAACGCTCGATGCTGATGTCTCTGTCTTTGGTATAAGGTACTTCGGCCAGAACGATTTTCATAATAAGTTCTCCTTTTTCATTACTGAATGGCGCCGCTGTCCTTCATGGCGGCGATCTCCGTGTCGGTATATCCGAGGTCGTGGAAGATGCTGTCCGTATCGGCGCCGAGGCGGCCGGCGGACGTGTAGGGGCGCATGGCGTACTCCGAGAACTGCATCGGCGGGCACGGCATCATGACCTCGAGGTCATCCTTGAAGGCGACCTTGCGCACGTAGCCGTTGGCGATGGCCTGCTCGTCGGTGCTCACATCGCGGATGGAGCGCATACGCTCGCAGGAGACGTTGTTTTCCGAGAGGAAGGCTTCCCACTCGGCGACGGGCTTCGTCTTGAAAATGGCGTTGAGCCGCGTGACGACCTCGACGACAAAATCGGTCTCGTGCAGCGCCTCCAGGCTGGCGGCGCGGGGATCGTCGACCAGCTCCGGCATACCGAAGAGGTTTGCAAACTTCGGCAGCTCGCGGCGGTATTCGTTGTCAAACACGCCGATCCACTTTCCGTCGCTGCACTGGTAGAAGTGGCAGAACGGGTCGGACGGGCGCAGGGGGTCGTTCGGACGGTCGCCGCCGAACTGCGGCTGGTGCGACACGACGCCGATGGCGTTGCACCAGATGCCGCTGGCAAACAGCGACGTGCTCACAAACGTGCCCATGCCGGTGCTCTTTTTGCCGATGAGCGCCATGAGGATGCCCGACAGGAAGGCCGAGCTCGTGGCCATATCGCCGAAGGCGTAGGTGGGCGTGAACGGGAACGAGCCGGGCGCCTGCCAGTCGGCCATCGGGCCGCTGCGCAGCCAGAACGCCGTGCTGTCAAAGCCGGGCTTGGCGGCATCGGGGCCCTTGGGACCGAAGCCGGAGAAGTGCGCGTACACGAGGCCGGGGTAGGCTGCGTGCAGCGTCTCGTAATCGAGACCCAGACGGCCCAGCGACGGCAGGCGGACGTTCGTGAGGAACACGTCGGCCGTCTCGAGCAGCTTGAGCATGGCCGCCTTGCCGTCCGGATTTTTCAGATCGATGCTCGTCAGGCGCTTGCCGCTGTTCTGGATGGTGAACAGCGGGTTTTTATCGTCCTCGCACACGACCATCTCGAACTCACCGGCGCGGCGCATCTCGTCGCCGATCTTGGTTTCTACTTTGATGACTTCCGCGCCGAACGCGCACAGCACGCGCGACGCGGTCGGGGCGGCGACGACCGTCGCCAGCTCCACAACGCGAATCCCCTCGAGGGGCATCTTCTTCATTTGCTCCATAGTGACGTAAACTCCTATCTTGGGATGGGGGTCATGCTGCTCAGCGCGCGGCGTAGAATCGCTCGGCCTGCTCCTGCTCCTCCGGGGTCTGGCGGTGCGTCAGACAGATGACGACATACAGCACGGCCGAAACGCCGAAGCTCGGCCAGAGCGCATCGATCGAGAACAGCGGCAGCGCGCTGACCTTGCCGCCGATGAACCAGACGATGGCGATGATCGTCGCCGAGAGCATGGACGCGAACGCGCCCGCAGAGCACGACTTCTTCCAGAAGAACGCGCCGATCGTCGGCAGGAACAGCCCCGCCGAGTTGATGGTAAACGTGATGAGCAGGATGTTCATGATATCCTGCGTGAACCACCCGAACACCGCGCCGAGCACACCCACGAACAGCGACGCGGCAAGGCCGACGCGCATCAGGGTCTTTTCCGACGCCTCGGGATGGAAATAGCGCTGGTAAATGTCCTTCGTCAGGCTGGCAGAGCCCGTGAGCACCGAGATGTCCGCCGTGGACATGATGGCACTGAGCACGCCGATGAGCACAAGGCCCTTGAGCCCGTGCGGGAAGAGCTCGACCACGAGCGCCGCAATGACATTGTTCGACGACGCGAGATCGGGCAGGATGAGCTTTCCGGCCATACCGAGGAAGGTGCTCGCCCCGGCGATGATGAGCACGAGCACGGCCGCATAGATCGTGCCGGTGCGGGCGGTCCTGGCGTCCTTGGCCGCGATGCAGCGGGTGTAGCTGTCCATGCTCGTGAAAAATGACATGACCGTGGACAGGCCCAGTGCGGCGATCGTCGGCCAGCCCCATGCGCCGAGGTCAAAGAAGCTCGCCGGCAGGTCGGCGGCAAGGCTCATGCCGTTTTTGTGCAGCATGCTGCCGACCAGCGGCACCGCCAGAAACACCACGCCGAGCAGCAGCAGCGCCATCTGCACGATGTCGGTATACGTCACGGCGAGCAGGCCGCCCGTCGAGACATAAAACACGATGACCACGGCCGCAAGGATGTAGCACACGCCCAGGTTCCAGCCCGTGAGGACATTGAGGATCGAGGCGCCGGCAACAAACTGCGCCGCCGTGTAGCCGATCATCGCAAGGATGGTCGTGACGCTGGCCATGGTGCTGTTTTTCTGGTCGTAGCGCGCGCGGATCATCTCAGGGAAGGTGATGTTCTGCAGCACCTCGCTCACGCGCTTGACGGGCTCGGCCATGACGAGTGCGAACAGCACGCAGCCGATGGCGATCTCACCGACGTACCAGATGCCGGTGATGCCCATGGAATAGCTGTTGGACGACGTGCCGATGACGGATGAGCCGCCGATCCAGCCGGCCATCCAGAGCGCGCCGATCTTCAGCGCACCCATGGCGCGTCCGCCGAGATAATAATCGTCCACGCCGGTCTGCTTTTTGTTCGCGATCAGACCGAGCGCGATCATGCCGACAAAATATGCCAGAATGATGACGACGTCTAAAACGTTCAAAAACTTTACACCTCCAAAGCGGGATCTCCGGGGCGCTGCGCCGCAGCGCCCCGATGCTGATTACGGATGATAATGAGCAGAAACCCGTGGAGACCGCCGGTTTTTTAGTGGATCTGCGTGCCGGCGCGGAAGCAGAGACTGTTTTTGGGGTTGATCTTGCCCTTCTTTTCGAAGAACTCATTGATCAGGCGCTCCAGATCGTCCTCGGTGAAGAGGTCGGAATTGGCCGCCATGGCGCCCATCATGACGATGTTTGCGCCCTTCGGGTTCTCGTGCTCCGCCGCGATCTCGGTCATCGGGACCTTGACGACGCGGATGTCGTCGCGGTATTCGCGCTCATGCACGAGCGAGCTGTTGACCAGCAGCAGTCCGCCGGGGCGGAGGCTGCTCTCAAACTTGTCGATCGCCGGCGCGTTCATGCCCATGAGAATGTCGATCTTCTTGGCGCAGGGGCTGGCGATCTCCTTGTCGGAGAACTTCACGGTGCAGTTGGCCGTGCCGCCGCGCATCTCTGAGCCGTAGGACGGATACCACAGCACGTTCATGCCGAGCTTCATGCCGGCCTCGGCCAGGATCAGACCGGTGGTCAGAACGCCCTGACCGCCGAATCCTGCACAAATCATCTCTACCATCATGCCTGATCGCCACCCTTCTTGTCAATGTATTCGCCGACCGGGAAGTACTTGGTCATTTCCGTATGCACATGCTCGCGGGCCTTCACCGGCGGCATGTTCAGGTTGGTCGGGCAGGGGCTGAGCAGCTCGACGAGGCAGAAGCCGTCGCCGTTGAGCTGGTGCTCAAACGCCTTGCGGATGAGCTTTTTGCAGTTGTTCATGCCGGCGGGGCCAACCAGTTCACCGCGTGCCAGATAGGCAATGTCCATCTTGCCGAGCACGTCGACGACGTTGAGCGTACCGTAGCGGGCGGGATCCTTGCCCTTCGGGGAGGTCGCAGTCTTCTGGTGCGGCAGGGTGGTCGGGGCCATCTGGCCGCCGGTCATGCCGAAGACGCTGTTGTTGACGACGAACACGCAGATGTTGTCGTTGCGCAGCGCGGCGTGCACCGTCTCCGCCATGCCGATGGAGTAGGCAGCGCCGTCGCCCAGGTACGCAAAGACCGGGTTGTCGGGGCGGATGTGCTTGACGCCGACCGCCGTCGGAATGTCGCGGCCGTGCGCCGCCATGATCGTATCGTAGCGCCAGTAGTCAATGTTGAACGAGCAGCAGGCAACGTCCACGACCGCCAGCATTTTTTCCTGGATGCCGAGTTCCTCGGAGACCTCGCCGATCAGGCGCGTGGCCAGGCCGTGGCCGCAGCCGGGGCAGAAGCCGGCGGAGGAAAAGACAGTTTCGGGAGCTTTGAGTTTCATTTATTTCTCCTCCTTTTCCAGCATGGCCTTGGCCTGCGCGACGATCTCTTCCGGTTCCGGCAGACCAAAGAACGTGCCATAGAAGCCGACCGGATACTTGTTTTCCACAGCCAGCTTGACATCGTCGACCATCTGGCCGAGGATGTTGATCTCGACCGTCATGAACGCCTTGGCGTTCTTGCAGGTCTCAAACGCCTTGACCGGGTACGGCCAGAGCGTGATCGGGCGGATCAGGCCGAGCTTGAAGCCCTCGGCGCGCGCCATGTTCACCGCTTCCTTCGAGATGCGGGAGCTGATGCCGTAGGCCACGAGCACCACGTCGGCGTCCTCCGCCTGGTAGGACTCCCAGCGCTGCTCGGCCTGCTCCATCTGCGCATACTTGCTGCGCAGGAACTCGGGATACTGCGGGTTGGTGTAGTAGACGTTCTGCACCTTGCGGGGCGCGGCGCCCGCCTTGCAGCCGCGGATCGCCCAGTCGAACTGGTCGATGTCGTGCTCGACGAAGTCCTTGAGCTCGACGCCCTCGACCATCTGGCCGATGGCGGCGTCGGACGCGACCAGCACGGGGTGGCGGTACTTCTCCGCCAGCTCGAAGGCGGTGGACATCATGTCGCAGTTTTCCTGCACGGAGGCCGGCGCCAGCACGATCGTGCGGTAGTCGCCGTGGCCGCCGCCGCGGGTCATCTGCCAGTAGTCGCCCTGTCCCTGCGCGATGTCGCCGAGACCGGTGCCGATGCGCATGACGTTGATGATGACCGCCGGAAGATCCGCCGCGACCAGATAGGAGATGCCCTCCTGATTCAGCGAGAAGCCGGGGCCTGCGGAGCTGGTCAGCGCGCGCGCGCCGGCAGCCGACGCGCCGAGGAGCATGTTGATGCCCGCGAGCTCGGACTCGGTCTGCACGAACGTGCCGCCGACCTCATCCATGCGCTTGGCCAGATACTCGAGGATCTCGGTCTGCGGGGTGATGGGATAGCCGCTGTAAAACCGGCAGCCGGCGCGCAGCGCCGCTTCTGCCAGGGCCTCATTGCCCTTCATCAGTTGTTTGCTCATGTTTGTACCTCTTATTCCAGAATCTCAAAGACACTGTCGGGGCACACGCGGTAGCACGTGCCGCAGGCGACGCACAGGGAGTCGTCGACCTGAACGGTGTCATAGCCCTTGTCATTGATGTGTCCGGAGAACGACAGCGCCTTGCGCGGGCAGTCGTTCACGCAGTAGCCACAGCCCTTGCAGCGGACGGTGTTGATCTTGATCTTGCTCATGTGGATAAGCCTCCTTGTAATATGCGCGGATCACGCAGCCTGCTCGGCTGCTTTGCGCTTTGCGACCTTCTTGGACTGCGAGATGGCGCAGACGGCCGCAATCACGCCCAGCGCCGCCGTGCCGACGCCGTAGATGAGGATGCGCGTATAGCCCGCGTCGCCGTAGGCGTCGATCCAGTTGCCGAACATGGTGTGCACGAACATATCCGGGATGTAGCCGACAAACGTCGCGATGGCGACCGCCGTCGCGGAGACCGTCGTCGGGATGCCCATCTCGGGCTGGATGGAGAAGTATGTGCCCTTGCACAGGAACATCGCGATGCCGACCAGAAGCAGCAGCACCACCAGCAGGCCGCCGCTCGTGCCGCCGGGCAGGACCAGGAAAATGCCGACCGTCACAAGGCAGGCAACCTGACCGAGCAGCTGCTCCTTGGAGACGGACTTGAACGTCTTGTCGGCCAGATAGCCGCCGAGCGGGCCGCCGATCAGGCGGCAGCCGTAGGTACGGAAGGTACCGATGGTGGCAGCCAGCGTTGCAGACATGCCGAGCACGCCCGTGCTGTAGGGGGTGAGGTAGCTGGCAACGGCCGAGATGGTCACGTAGCACCAGACGAGAATGGCCATGATCCACACGCCGGGGATCTTAAACGCGGACACATAGTCCTTGAAGGTGATCTTCTTCTGCTTTTCTTCCTCGCTCACACCGTAGGCTGCGTCCTTCGGCATGAGGATGGCGACAAGAATGCCGGACACGATCGACAGGCCGCCCATGAACGCCAGCGCGCTCTTGAAGCCGGTGATCAGGTCGCTGCCGCCGACGACGGCCATGACGCCGATCATGATGAAGCTCAGCAGCAGGGACGCGAAGCCGTTGAGCGCCTCGAAGATGCCGTACATACGGCCCTGCTCCTCGTCGGTGCCCGTGAGACGGATGCCCTTCATGATGGCCGGCCAGAAGGCGAAGCCGCCCGTCAGACCCATGAGCAGCCAGATGATGACCGCCATGGCATAACTCTTATAAGTGAACATGAACAGGAAGCTCAGCGCTGCCTGCCCGAAGATGGAGATCAGCAGGACGGGCTTGGGGTTGAATTTGTCGCCGATCCAGCCGCCCGGCAGATAAGAGACCGTGCAGCAGATGCAGTAGGCCGTCATCAGGGAGCCGAGCTGGGCGTTCGTGCAGCCCATGGCGGCGATCATCTGATCGTAGAAGCTGGACTTCATGTACGGCATGACGTACATAAAGCCGTAGGCGATTCCGAGCGCGAACAGCAGCAGGAAGCGCCGAACGTTTTTCGATGCATTGCTCGTGTTGGACATATTTCTTTCTCTCCTCTAATACAGTTTCATTCCAAATTCTCAGTTCTCTTTGTAGTCGCTGGGGGAATGCTGCTCCAGTTCTCTCGTTCGCTCACCTCGCTCGCTCTGCCGCAGGCGGCTGTGTGAAGTCCGTATCCGAATCGATATTTGTCTGACAAATCCTTGACACAAAAAAAAGATTGTGCTAAGGTAGACACAGATCACAAGTTACCCACTAATTGTCAGACAAATTTCTGGAGAATAAGGAAAGGTCCGTTAGGACCCCCTTGAATTTGTCTGACACATTCGATTGGTTCAATCATACCATTCCTTTTTTTCTTTGTAAATGAACACAATTCTCAAAAAATCGACGCAGAATTTGTGGATATTGCTCAGTGAGGTGTCGTAATGAAACCAGAAACCAGCATCAACTACAAGAAGATCGTGGACGACGTGCTCGAGAAGATCAGCCGCGGAGAGCTGCAGAAGGGCGACAAGCTGCCGACGGAGCTGTGCCTTGCGACCAAATTCGAGGTCAGTCGCACCTGCGTGCGTGAGGCCATCAAGAGTCTGGAGGCCATGGGCATCGTGCAGAGCATTCAGGGCAGCGGCTCGTACATCACGAACACGCCGGAGCAGTCGATCAACCGGCCGCTGTGCGCGCTGTTCGCGCTGAGCAACGGCACGCTCGAAAATGTGCTCGACCTGCGCAACGTGCTCGAGACGGACGTCTGCCGCGACATCATCCGCACCGCGAGCGACGACGAGATCGCGCGTCTGTGCGCGCTGGCCGACTATGATTATAGTGAGCCGCCGATCAAACAGCAGGCCATACTCGACTCCCGGTTTCACAACGCGCTCATGCGCATGTCGCACAACGCCCTCATCAAATATATCTACACGACGCTGGCGTCCCTGATGGACATCTACCGCGAGCGCGTGCTGGAGGCAACATGGCGGCGCAACGAAAACGACCTCACCCGCGCCGGACACATGGCCATCTGTCAGGCACTGCGCGACCGGGACGAGGACGCGGCGGCCGCCGCCGTGTATGAGCATCTGGCGCTGACGGGTGCATACCGCGAGTGCCTGATCGAGCAGAATGAGGAGGACGGGGAAAAGCGCCGCGCACAGGAGGCTGCATTATGAAAACATTCCAATTGCCCGCCAACAGCAACTACGGCGACCGGCCGATCCCGGTCACGTTCCCGGATAACTGGGACGTACACATCTCCAGGATCCACGGCTATGACACCCCGGCGCTGACCGAGGCGCAGATCCGCGAAAAGCTCCACGCCGCCATCGGCACCAAGCCCATCAGCGAGGGCGCTGCCGGGAAAAAGAGCGCCGTCATCATCATCGACGACATCACCCGCCCCACGCCGTGCGAGCCCATCGCCCGCGCCGTCATCGCGGAGCTGCACGCCGCCGGCGTGCCGGACGAGAACATCTGGTTCATCATCGCGCTCGGCACCCACGGCGTCATGTACCGCACGGAGTTCGTGCGCAAGCTCGGCGAGGAGCTCGTCGAGAACTACGAGGTGCACAACCACAACCTGTTCTTTAACCACGTCTTTGTCGGCAACACGAGCAACAATGTGCCCGTGGAAATCAATGCCGACGTCATGTCCGCCGACTACAAGATCGCCATCGGCACGACCATGGCGCACAGCTACTACGGCTTCAGCGGCGGCGCAAAGTGCATTCTGCCGGGCGTGAGCTCGCTGCGCACGATCATGCGCAATCACAGCTTCACGACGACGACGGAGTTCAACATGGGCAACCCCCACACGCTCATGCGCAGCGACGCCGAGCAGGCCGCGCGCATGATGGGGCTGGACTTCAAGGTCGACGCCATCCTCAACGGCCACGCCGAGATCTGCAACCTCTTCGCCGGTGATTTCGAGGCCGAGGAGCGGCAGGCGGCCGCCTATGCCGCCGAGCACTACGCGGCGAAGTTCGTGCCGGATTGTGACATCGTCATCGCCAACAACTACTTCAAGCCCGCCGAGGCCAACTGCGCCTACACGCCCGAGGTCATCGCCTCGCTCAAGGACGGCGGCTCGTTCATGCTCGCGGCCAACTCCCCGTTCGGCCCGTGCGTGCACTTCCTGTATGACAAGTGGGGCCACTCCGCACCCGGCGGCATGATGTGGTCGGGCTGCTACACGAAGGGCAAGAACATGGCGCACGCCGTCGTGTTTGCCGAGCATACCGTCAAGGGCATGCGCGACCCGTGGTACATCGACGAGCACTCAGGCGCGGAATATGTGCGCACGTGGGACGATGCCCTGCGCATCCTCGACGACGGCACGCCGAAAAAGGTCGTGCTCTATCCCAACGCCGAGTGTCAGGTGCTCGATAACTCCAAGGATTTTTATAAGCGCTGAACGGCGCACGCTGTCAAAAAAGGAATCCTTTTTGCCAGCCTCAGGCGGAAACGCGTTGCGTTTCCGCCACAGTTTGTCAAAGGACCTCGTAGCCTTTCGCCGCCGCAGCGGCGAAAGAAAGTCCGATCATTTTCTTCGGCAACATGTGCGTCGAAGAAAATACCGCTCAGGCTGCAAGTGTGGAATTTGAGCGCCGCCGGCGCTCAAATTATGCGC
>OGDN01000352.1_pt1 | contig 96612 bp, 89 predicted proteins | sample 1570271 | NCBI WGS metagenome assembly OGDN01 (sample SAMEA4384481, study PRJEB24528) | human gut metagenome | reverse complement strand
TATTGGGTAGGATTGTGGGAGTGCGTAGCACGGAGCAATCCGTAGGCATCAAAGTTGGGGGCTTTTGACCCCAACATCTTTCTATTGTAAAAAGGAGAATAATATGAATCAGGCAAAAGAAATGGCACGTATTGCATACGAGGCTCTGAGTGAAAAAAAGGGAGAAGATATCAAGGTAATCGATATTTCCGGTATTTCTGTTCTTGCAGATTACTTTCTTATCGCTCATGGTAACAGTGACAGCCAGGTAAATGCACTTGTAGAAAATGTAGAAGAGCAGCTTCACAAAGCCGGTTATCCTCTGAAAGAAAGAGAAGGACAGGCTTCCGGAAAATGGGTTCTGATGGATTTCGGCGATGTGATCATCCACGTATTCGATAGAGAAAACCGTCTCTTCTATAATCTCGAAAGAATCTGGAAGGATGGAAAAGAAATTCCCGCAGAAGAATTATAAACTTTTCTGAAAATGGAAATAGAAGAGTAGTACTTCTATACAATAGAAAAAGAAGCTGGTATCTGCCAGCTTCTTTTTCTATTTAAAAAATCTCATAACTCCAATAACACGTCCCAGAATCACCACATCCTGCACAATGATCGGATCCATAAAATCATTCTCCGGCTGAAGACGGATCACACCTTCTTCTCTGTAAAAAGTCTTCACTGTAGCTCCATCCTCGATCATCGCTACAACTTTCTCTCCATTCTCTGCGGTCTTTGCCTCTTCAACCAGGACATAATCTCCATTCAGGATTCCTGCATTCACCATGCTTTCCCCTTGAACCTTTAAAAGAAAGAGCTGCTTGTTTGATACATACTCTGCAGGGAACGGGAAATAATCTTCGATGTTCTGCTGTGCCAGAATCGGTTCTCCTGCCGCCACACGTCCCACGATAGGAACCTGAACCATCTCTCTGCGAAGCAGATTGAAATCATCATCCAGGATCTCGATCGCTCTTGGCTTTGTAGGATCTCTCCGGATATATCCGTTCTTCTCCAGTGTCTCAAGGTGGGAGTGGACAGAAGAGGTAGACTTCAGATGTACTGCCTCACAGATCTCCCGGACAGCCGGTGGGAATCCTCTCTGCAGAATCTGATCTTTTATATATTGCAGAATCTCTTCCTGCTTTTTACTGATATTACCTTTTGCCATATCCAATACGCCTCCGTATACATAAAATCTTATACCTTATAGTACCATATCATTGTTTTAAAAGCAAACATTTGTTGCGAAAATACGTTCGATTTTTTATCCTTTTCTTGTTGACAAACATCTGTTCGGGCAGTATAATACATACATAAGCAAAAGGAACATACGTTCTCAATATTCTAAAGGGGGATTTACTTATGAGAAAAAGAGCAAAAAAGAACCATCACAGACAGTTTATTTTCTTTTCAGCCAGCGGACTGATCGCAGTGATTGTCTGCATTATGCTGAATGTATTTCCTGTATCAGCTGACAGCACGCATTCCCAGACAGGATCTGTCTATTATACAAGTATTGAGATCCAGCCGGGAGATACACTTTGGAACATTGCTGAAGAGACAATGACTTCCGAATACAGCTCCGTACCGGAATATGTAAAAGTTCTGAAAGAGATCAATTCCCTTGATTCAGATCAGCTGGAAGCCGGTCAGAATCTTATAATTGCTTATAATTGATAACCAAGGTATCAATATACACCCTATGTATTGATATATATACACTCCCTGAACCCGGAGAAGCATCCCTTATCCTGCGTGATATTCCAATGCTCCATCTTAAATGATAGTAAGAATACAACGGCAGGAGAACATTCTCCGGGTTCTATTTATAGAATTCAATCTATACGACAAATACCGATTTTTCCAAAAGATGTGGTAAATTCTGACTGTATATGCTATAATTTATATGATGCCAGGGTCAAAAGGTCTAAGCCCACATGAGCTTGCTCATAGGTGGGTGAAAGACCTTTTGACCCGCATATCAGAATATCAGAGCACTTAAAAATACATGACTTCAGGAGGTTTTTCTTATGAATCAATCATCTTCAGCTAACGGAAAAAAAATCAGCTCCCCTGATTCGTCCGAGGTTTTTGACACATCCCCTTCAAAGACTTATCACGAACAGGCTTATATCGATCAGACTTTACGTCTTCGGGAAATTCTGAAGACACTTCCTGCATTTGCAAAAGATTATTTTCGTGCCGTTGAGCCGACAACCTCTGCACGCACAAGAATTTCTTATGCCTATGACATCCGGGTTTTCTTTCATTTTCTTATGGAAGTGAACCCACATTATAAAAATTATACAATCGACCAGTTTACAGTTCAGGATCTTGAACGGCTTGATCCTGTTGATATTGAAGAATATCAGGAATATCTGAAAGTCTATAAGAATGAAGAAGATCGTCAGATCACAAATACTGAAAAAGGACTTTCCCGTAAAATGTCTGCACTCCGCAGCTTCTACGGATATTATTTTAAGCGTCAGATCATTTCAAAAAACCCTACCTTACTGGTTGATATGCCAAAACTGCATGAAAAAGCGATCATACGTCTTGATACGGACGAAATCGCCATGCTTCTTGACTATGTAGAGCATGGTGGGGAGAATCTCACCGGACAGCGGCTTGCCTATTATGAGAAGACAAAAAATCGGGATCTTGCGATTCTTACCCTTCTTCTCGGAACCGGAATCCGTGTATCGGAGTGTGTCGGTCTGGATGTTCAGGATGTTGACTTTAAAAATAATGGAATAAAAGTAACCCGGAAAGGCGGGAATGAAATGGTCGTCTATTTTGGTGAAGAAGTTGAACATGCACTTAAAACTTATCTGTATACAACCAGGAAAAGTACTGTCCCGTTAAGTGGTCATGAAAATGCACTTTTTCTCTCCACTCAACGAAAACGTATGGGTGTCCAGGCAGTCGAGAATATGGTTAAAAAATATGCCCGTGAAGTCACTCCGAACAAAAAGATCACACCACATAAACTGCGAAGCACCTACGGTACTGCTCTCTATAAAGAAACCGGTGATATTTACCTTGTAGCAGATGTTCTTGGCCATAAAGACGTAAATACAACGAAAAAGCATTACGCTGCCATTGATGAAAACCGCCGCCGCAGAGCTGCCGGTGCAGTAAAATTAAGGGAAGTATAAAAGGATTCTTCTGGATAAAAAAGGACAGAGTGGGAACTCATCATTCCTTCCGGTCTGTCCTTTTTCTTTTCCGTTCCTTTTTCTGATCTTGAATTAAATCGTACGCTGCTCGTTCTGAATACTTTCTTTTAATTGAACATACTGCTCGATCGCTTTTGCAGTTCCTTCGATCCCCAGTTCTGAACTGTTCAGGCAAAGCTCATAACTGGCAGAATCTGACCATTTTTTATTTGTATAATAATTATAATAACTTGCACGCTTTTTATCTGCCTTCACGATCGTATCTTTGGCTTTTGCATCCGTCAGATTATACAGTCTTGCAATTCTTCTGATCCTTGCATCCAGATCAGCATGGATAAATACGCTGACTACATTTGGATAAGACTCCAAAGCATAATCTGCACAGCGTCCCACAAGAATACACGGACCTTCGTCTGCAATCTTCTTGATTGCATCAAACTGTGCCAGAAATACTTTATGGTTGATTGGCATATCTGTATACGTACTTCCTGAATACCCCATGGAATATGTATCCATCACCAGAGAATACAGAAAACTGTTCGTCGGTTTCTCATCATGGGTCTCAAAAATTTCCTCGCAGATTCCGCTTTCCTTTGCCGCACGTGCCAGCATCTCTTTATCATAAAGCTTGATTCCAAATGCCTCAGCAACCTTAGAACCAATCTCCCTTCCGGCACTTCCATATTGCCTTCCTATGGTAATGATCGTATTTGTCTTCATAATCGTCCACGCTCCTTCTAGCCATTCATATTCATCCAGCCATTATTTATAATAAGCAACATCAATATATGTAATTTGCATAAAAGGGAATTGTGAACTCCCTTTACATATGACTATTATATACAAATTATTCTGATAATACAATCCATATTTTCACTTTTCTTACTTCTTTTGCCGCAGTGTACTTAAAAGCTTCATAAAGTACTCCGGGAGCGGAGCATCAAATTCCATATACTCTCCGGTAGCAGGATGCGTGATCCCCAGGATCTTTGCATGCAGCGTCTGCCCCTCCAAATGAAACGGACATTTTGCCGGACCATACACATCATCCCCCAGGATCGGATGTCCGATACTTGCCATATGCACCCGGATCTGATGCGTTCTTCCTGTCTCAAGTTCACACTCGATATATGTATAATTTCCCAGACGTTCCAGCACTCTATAATGCGTTACTGCATGACGGCCGTTAAGAGCCTTTGTACTCATTTTTTTACGGTCGGTCGGATGTCTGCCTATTGAAGCATTTACAGTGCCTGTATCAGCCTTTAAAGAGCCATGAACGATTGCATGGTATCTTCGGGTGATCGAATGTTCTTTTAACTGTTCCGCAAGGATCTGATGTGCATGGTCATTCTTACAGATCAGAAGTGATCCTGTTGTATTCATATCGATCCGATGTACGATCCCCGGACGGATCACACCGTTAATCCCGGACAAATGTTCTCCGCAATGATACAGGATCGCATTGACCAGCGTATGATCCGGGTGTCCGGGAGACGGGTGTACGACCATCCCCTTGGGTTTATTCACGATCAAAATATCTTCATCTTCATACAGAATATCCAGCGGAATATTTTCTGCTGCAATATCCAGCGGTTCCGGATCCGGCACTTCCACATCAATCTGATCCCCCTCATTGAGCTTATAATTTGCTTTCACCTTTTTCCCATTCACAAGGATCAGACCGTCCTTTAAAAGTTTCTGAATATAAGAACGGGAAAGATCGTCCAGATTCTCTCCGAGAAACTTGTCGATTCTTTCCCCTTTTTTTTTAGATATGAGACTCATCTGTTCCATATTATTTATTTCCTTTTCTTTTTGAAGCTTTCAGAAAATCAAAGTCTGATTCATCCTTATAGTAAAAAAGGATCAGACACGCAAACCAGATACAGGCAATTACCACATAACAGTCTGCCACATTGAACACCGGAAAATCGATCAGACTGAAATAAAAGAAATCTACTACATAATTCAGCCGGATCCGGTCAATCATATTTCCCACTGCACCGGATGCGATCAACACCGCACAGATTCGCAGCATACGATAGTGTGATGTATACGGCATTCTTGAATACAGATATCCTATGATCCCCAGGATCACAGCAGCGATCACCACAAAAAAGAACTGCCGGTTCTGCATGATCCCGAAAGCTGCTCCCCGGTTTTCTAAATATTGCAGTTGAAATACATTTTTAATCAGGATCACCGGACCATTTTCCCTTAAATCCATTACCGCTAAATATTTCGTAACCTGATCCAGTGCCAGGGCCAGGGCGAAACCAACCAGCCCCAGCAGACAACTTATTTTTTTATTATACGATTTCATTTCGTATTCACTCCTTATTTCATTGCTCAGATATATCTTTCAATCTCCACACTCAGACGGTTCTTCTTCGTCTTCCCGCCTGTGCCGATATACCGGAATTTTCCCATTCCACGAACAGAAATCAGATCATTTTCTTTTACCTGATAGCCATTACTGGTGATCAGTTTCCCATTTACAAATACCTTTGCTCCCTCAATCAGGCCTGACAACCGGCTTCTTGAGGACGAAAATGCCAACGGGAGCAGACTGTCCAGCCGCACTGAAGAAACTGTGCCTCTGACCGCCTCTGTGCGGGGAACATATTCAACTCCCTCGAGTTCTGTCAGACGGCATTTCACCGGTGTATGCCGCACATTCGACAGTTCCCGGCTGACCAGCTCTGCAATTTCTGTCTGTGCAAAAAGATACGCCCGATGTTCTTCCAGCAGAATATCACCGGTCCTGCTCCTTTCAATCCCCAGATTTAAGATTGCTCCAAGAAAATCCCTATGCGTAAGATCCTCTGCAAACCGGATGTTCCTCGGACAGATCTCCACTGCCTGAAACGGGTATCCGAGTTCCTCCGGCAGAAGATTCTTCTTCCCGTAACGTAAAGAAAGAGCCTCAGGGATGAATGCCGCCATCTGACGCTCTGCTGATGCATACCCGCCAAAAAGGATATAACCTGTATACAGGCTATCCTTCGGCAATGTATGTAATATATTCTGTTCGTTCAGGTTCAGGAAATCTGTAAATGTAATAATGTCCCGCTGATAAGCCACTCTGGACAGATCAATCAGTCTCCTCTCTAAGAGATGAACTTCCTTCTCACTATTACCATTACTATAATTCTTCGCCATAACGGATCCTAGTATCTTCCACGGACACTTGCTGTCTCCATAGATCCTCCAAGAAGATCCTGAAGATCACCGGAAATATCAACGTTCGTCGGTGTAACAAGGAAAATATAGTTAGAAATTTTCTGAAGATTTCCATTAATTGCAAAAGTAGCACCGGAAATAAAATCAATAATTCTCTGGGCAACATCCAGATCCATGCCTTCCAGATTCAGGATTACGGTACGACCGCCAAGCAGAGTCTCCGTGATCTCTCGGGAATCATCCACTGATCCCGGCTTCACTACACAGACCTCCATATTACCGCTGCTGCTATGTCTCGCAGGTGTACGCATCTGCGTAACCTTACTCTTTGCAGGCTGAAATTCCTTTTCTTCCTCTACATCAAAATCTTTATAGCTGTCTTCCTTGCTGCTATTATTTTTCTTTCCAAAGAAACTATGACGTGGCTTTTCTTCATACTCATCATCGTCGTAGAATCCACCTTCATCATACTCATCATATTGATCATCATAATCGTCCTCATTTAACTTCATGATGTCTAAGAATTTATCAAATACGCCCATTTTTACACTCCTTATCTCATGCTCCCTCACTGTGGAACATCCTTTTATTTTGTACTTTCTTACTCAGAAACCGGTTAAACCACATAATTTCTGGCACCAAAGATTCCTGTACCCACACGTACCATCGTCGCTCCCTCTTCTATTGCGACTTCATAATCATTGGTCATCCCCATTGAAAGTACACTCACAGTATCATTATCATGGTTTTTCTTCTTAATGTCAATATATAATTTATGTAAATCTGCAAAAATACTGCGATTTTCCTCTGGGTCTTCTACAAATGGAGCAATCGTCATCAGACCTCTTACCCGTACATGAGGAAATGCGGACACTTTTTCCACAAACGGAATCACTTCTTCCATTTTCATTCCGAATTTACTTTCCTCTTCCGCTACATTGACCTCCACCAAAATGTCAGCAATCAGATCATGCTTCGCAGCTTCCTTTTCAATCGTCTCTGCAAGCTTCAGTGAATCAACGGAATGGATCAGCTCTGCTTTATCAATGATATATTTTACTTTATTAGTCTGCAGATGCCCGATCATATGCCAGTGGATATCCTTTGGAAGTGCCTCGTATTTCGCTGTCAGTTCCTGTACTTTATTCTCGCCAAAAATCCTTACACCAAGATCATATGCCTCCTGCAGCGTCTCAACGGGCTTCGTCTTACTCACTGCGATCAGCGTTACCTCTTCTCTTTTTCTTCCTGCTCTGTCGCAGGCTGCCTGAATCCTTTTTTCCACTTCTTGCAACTGGTCTTTTAACATAATGACTCCTCCTGTAGGAAATTGATTTTCTTATTGAAATACCACTTCTTCAGAATGAACACTTGTCCCGTTCTGAATGATATGGTCATAATTGGATAAACCGCCTTTTTCACTTTCTTTTACGATATAGTATTCATCGCTTTCACAGAGGATCGTCACTCTTTTAAATACAGCATATCCTTTATTTACATTGTAAACTCCTTTTATTCCTGTCGTTTCCGTCAAAGTCAGACGTTCCTCTGAATCCGGCTGGATCAGAACCGTTCCCTGTGGAAATTCTTCCTGTGAAATGTATGCCGTCCCTTTGTCCTCATCCAGATAATAATTTTCCAGGATCGTAAACTTTCCATTTCCATTCTTATCTACAACGATCACCCCTGCTGATGTGCTGTTCGCACCGGTCGTAATGCATGTGGATGGGATCTCATAATAAGGCTTTTCCACAACTGCTGACTTTGGAATTTTCAGCCCACTTTCATCTTCAAAGATCAGTTCAATATTCAGATACCTCTCATCCGCATACCGGATCATGGAATTATCAAAATCCAGGCAGCCATAATAAGCACCGTCTTTTTCAATCACAGAAAGATCCGCCACCATCTTCTGGCTGTCCTTATCGATCCTCACCTGGATACTCGTAATTTCCTCATCCTGGATCTTCTTCGCAGTTTCCTCTTCTAACGGAACGATCACAGACCAGTTCTCACTGGTGATCAGTCGGTAGATCGAATCTCCTTTTTTTACTTTAACCTGATCTGTCAGCTCCTTTTGAGAATACTCGGTCCGGTCAAAATCTTCCGCAGTAAATGTATCTTTTGTCAGTTCTTCCATTCCATCCGTACTGAAAGTCATAATTCCATCTGCTGAAGAAGGATAGGACGATACGCTCTGCCCGCTTGCAGCGATCACTGTATCAAGTTGCTGCATCTTCGTTTCACTGACATTGCTCTGCAGATATGTATTAATCTCATCCTTCAGAGAATAAACGGTAGAAAAGTCCATCTCGGTAAAACTGTCATTAAAATTTTCGATCCTGTGCGTGATCGAGGTCTGCACTTCCGAGTTCACCGATGTTGAAGCTTTCGCACTGTCGGAAGATCCGGTCTCCAGCCTGGACGGTACCAACGCATATACATTTGCCCCTGCCTTTATTTTTGAATTATCATTAAAATAATAATAAATATATCCTGAGCCTTCTGATTTTATATCCTGCTCATCCCGGATGATCAGTCCGGTATAAGATGTATCTTTCACAATACTTCCTTCCCTCACTTCATATACAGAAGGTGTATCTTCGGACAAATACAGAACAAGCGTTACGATCAGATAAAATAATACAATAACAAAAAGAAAGATTCCTATATTAAGTTCTCTTTTTCCTTTATATTTTCTGATATTAACAGATTCGCTTTTTTTTGCAGCCAAAATAGCTCCTTTCTCTCCGTACTATTTTCATAACTAAAACAGTATACCATTATTTTATGTATAATTCCAGTATTTGCGGTAATAATAAAAGTATTGATAGGTAAAGGAGGAAAATACATGAAGTGGTTTGATAATACTTCACTGACGCTGGTAATCATCGGTGCAGTGAACTGGCTCCTGATCGGCATCTTCCGGTTTGATCTTGTTGCTTTCCTGTTCGGTAATATGAGCTGGCTCTCCAGAATCATATATACGATCGTCGGTCTGTGCGGATTATATCTGATCAGCTTATTTGGACGTATCGGTTCTATGTCAGAATAACGCAGGATTTCAAAAGATTGCGTAAATTTTCATACAATCTAAAAAAGACACTTTCTGAATGATATCATTCAGAAAGTGCTTTTTCTGCTTCTAAGAGCCTGTTCATTTCCTGATAAAGGAATGCCTTATCTTCTGCTCCCATAATCACAGAAATATAAGGATGTGCCTCCATATCTTCACTATACAGAATAACACAGCATCCCGCCTGGTCCGTCGTTCCCGTCTTACCACCAAAAACTTTGATTCCCTCCGGTGCCTCAGTCTTTCCAAGAGAATAATAATTTGTCGGAAGGACTTCCAGACTATGTGTATTTCCCGCTGCATCCCCAATACTCATTGTATAGGATGACATCGAAATAATCTCCTTAAATGTATCATTCTGAATACATGCATTAAAAATCAGATACAGATCATATGCCGTTGTATAATGATCATCCTCATGCAATCCATGTGGATTCACAAAATGTGTTCCGGTCGCTCCCAGTTCCTTTGCCTCTTCATTCATCAATTCTGCAAAAGCTTCAACACTTCCCGAGATATACTCTGCGATCGCAACACCACAGTCATTCCCCGATTTCAGGAGCAGACCGCACAGCAGATCATAAAGCTTCACCTGTCCGCCCGGATACAGTCCGCAGACCACCTCATCTGCTGCAAATCCCGTCACACTGTCTGTTACCGTCACCATATCTTCCAGCTTTCCATACTTCAGGGCAAGATATGCTGTCATAAGTTTTGTTGTGCTTGCAGGATAAAGCTTATCGTATAATCTGTATCCATATTCAACAGACCGCTCATTCAGATTAAAAAGTCCTGCCGCATGCAGGGAAGGTTCATCTGTAAACCCATCCAGTGCAACATTTTCCGCACTTACACACAGAGTTTCTGAAAATGGTTCTGCCCGATATAAGTCTGCATTATACTTTTCATCTGCATACTCTGTCAGAGGATTGCCGCTATGTTCCGCATAATACCATATTCCACCTGCCGCAGCACCTCCTGCCACAACAAGCGTCAGAACCAGTGCGATCAGTCTGCCGGCCGGATTCCTTCTTTTTCTTCGTCTTCTACGTCTTCTGCTCATAATTATTTATACATCTCCCGCCAGTCTAAATCTCCACGGTCAAGTGCAAGGATCAGAGCCTCTGCTGTCGCAATGTTCGTTGCGATCGGAATATTATAAATATCGCATAACTTTACAATATCATTGACATCCGGTTCATGAGAATGTGGCGTCAGCGGATCACGGAAAAAAATCAAAAGATCCATCTGATTATGTTCAATCTGGGAACCGAGCTGCTGCTTTCCTCCAAGATGTCCCGGAAGATACTTATGAATACTTAAATTCGTCACATTCTCTACCAGAATCCCTGTTGTCTCCGTTGCATAAAGATTATGCTTACTCAGGATTCCTCTATATGCGATACAGAAATTCTGCATCAGTTTCTTCTTTGCATCATGTGCTACCAGTCCTATGTTCATAAATGTCAACCTCTCTTTACTGATATTTATTAGGTTGTAACCCTACATTCAGTACGAACCCTATCCCCATATAAAAGCATACAATTGAGGTCAGGCCATAACTTACAAAAGGAAGGGAAAGTCCTGTATTCGGAAAGATCATCGTCGTAACACTGATATTGATAAATGTCTGAATCCCCACCAGTGATGCCACGCCTCCACAGATGATCCGTCCTCCGGTATCCTTCGCCTTTAGTCCGATCAGAATACAATCTATCACTATCAATAATAACAAAAATATAACGACACAACAACCCACAAATCCTAATTCTTCACCAATAATTGCAAAAATAAAATCTGTCTGAGGCTCTGATACAAAGTTTCCATTTTTAACGGAAGTAGCTTCATCATTATCGTATCCTTTTCCCAAAAGCTGCCCTGATCCGATTGCTTTCACTGAATTAAGCTGCTGATAGGAATCCTCATCTGTATACTTTTCAGGTTCCAGCCACGCAAGAATACGTTTCTGTTGGTAATCTTTCAGCAATGGCTGATTCGGCTGTACTGCAATCGTCAGAAAAATGATAACTGCCGGGATCAGAATCAGCAGTGCCGGTCCGACAATTTTATAACTCAGTCCTGCAATATAAAGCAATGCACAGAATAAAGCTGCAACACAGATCGTAGTTGAAAGGTTCGGCTGCATTACGATCAATGCCAGTGTTGGCAGAATCAATACCACTGCCTGCAGGATCGTCTTCGGACTTTTAATACTCTCTTCCCTGTCCATTAAAAATCTTGCAAAGAACAAAATTGTCAGAATTTTTGCAAGATCCGAAGGCTGAAACTGCACGAATCCAAGATCCAGCCAGCGGGTTGCTCCATGGGAAGATGTTCCTACCAGCAGGACGGCGATCAGCAGAATCAGATTGATTCCATAAAGCAGCCAGTAAAAATTCAGAACCCAGTTATAATCAATCAGGGAAATGACGACCATGACCGCCACTCCAAGAACCACTCCAAGGATCTGCCGCGTCATATACTCCGGTCTTGCACTTCTGACCATAAAGATTCCGATCACAGAAATAGCAAGCACCAGCACGACCAGGCTGAATTTGTAATCTCTTAAACTGTAACGTTGTTTCATATTGGAAAATAGCTTTTTCAATGATTTTCTCCTGTATATTTTATATGTATATCGTTCCTTGTAATCTCTATCGTCACTTTCTCCGGATCAAGCTCCATATACTTGGCGATTACCTGATACAGATCCTTTGAAAGCCTTTCCGTCATATCCTGTGTACATTGAATCCTGTCTGACATCAACAGATTTTTCAGTCTGTCTTTTGCAATGGCAACAGAAGGTACACTCATATGATTCCCCTCCTACCTGCGATGAAATAAACCCGAAAGTTTTTTTCTGATTCCGCTATGCCGTGAAAAATCCGTCACCGGAATCTCCTCTCCTGTCAGACGGCGGCAGATATTCTCATATCCTTTTCCTGCCGGACTTTCCTCGCCTACGACCGGTTCTCCCTGATTGGTTGCAATCACCACGGATTCGTCATCCGGAATGACTCCTAAAAGATCAATCGCAAGGATCTCCGTCACATCCTCCACTGACATCATATCTCCTTTTTTGACCATGTCCACACGCAGTCTGTTAATCACAAGCTGGTTATCCCGGATACCGGAGGCCTCCAGCAGCCCGATGATCCTGTCCGCATCGCGGATGGAGGATACTTCCGGTGTTGTCACAACGATTGCTTTATCAGCTCCTGCAATGGCATTCTGAAACCCCTGTTCAATCCCTGCCGGGCAGTCCAGAAGTACAAAATCATAGTCTTCTCTCAGATCTTCCGTCAGCTTCTTCATCTGCTCCGGTGATACACTGGATTTATCTTTTGTCTGTGCAGATGGCAGCAGATACAGATCCTGAAAACGTTTATCCTTGATGATGGCCTGCTTGGGTCTGCATTTTCCCTCGATCACATCCACCAGATTATAGACAATGCGATTCTCCAGTCCCAGAACGACATCCAGATTACGAAGTCCCAGATCCGTATCGATCACAAGCACCTTCTTTCCCAGTTTTGCCAGTCCGATTCCAATATTAGCTGTTGTCGTTGTCTTGCCGACTCCACCTTTTCCTGATGTAATAACAATTACTTCACTCATGCTGTATATTCCTCCTGCCTCTTTGTATGAGCATTTAATCTGTCAATGGATCTAAGTAAATGCGTCCCCCGTCTACTACAGCAATCTTCGGTCCTCTCACGTTCAGACTTTCCTGCGAGATCAACTGGCGTTTTGCTTCAATATCTCCAATACAAAGTCTTTTCGGCTGCATGGACAATGCGACGATATAAGCATCTCTGTTGTCATACGCTCCTGCGTGTACAGATCCGTAAAGATCTCCGACAATGACTATATTTCCCTTTGAGACCACTTTTGCTCCGGGTTCTACATCTCCCAGGATCACGATACTTGATTCACTTTCCAGTACCTGACGCTTTCTGAGCGTCCCTTTATAGAACTGACCTTCCCGCTTCTGTATATTGGAAAGCGTCTGTTCTACTATGCTTCTGTACATCAGTTCTTTCTTTTCATCCTGATCGATAATGCAGAGAAGCTCCACGCCGGTCGTCTCCGTAATCGTCTGGATCAGTATTTCTTCCTCAGTGGCAGTCAGAGTCCTTCCCGTAAAGCTGATCGCCATCCGGGCATTTTTAAAAAATCCTGCCGCATCTGTGAATTTTTCGACTACCGCCTTCTGTATCTCCTCAAAAGGAACATCCGGGTTCATGCGGAGTTCCATCCCGTATCGATTGCTTTTTATCGTCACCAGCCTGTCCATACTAAAATCCCCCTGCTCTTAATCTCCTGAACCAGCCTTTCCAAGTGATGATGCTTTTCCTGTAATCAGATCTTTCGCTGCATTGGCATCAAAGTATACTTTTGTGATATCCCGTCCGATTTCTGCCGCATAATTGGAACTGTATCCATTGGCAATACGGACTGTGATCGCGATCTGAGGATCATCCGCAGGTGCATATCCTGCAAACAGAACGTGATCCGGATGCACTTTACTCTGCTGTGCAGTACCGGTCTTTCCTCCCATCGCAATCTCCATTTTTGAAAATACCGATGAATTTTTCACCATGCTTTCCATACCGTTATGAACCAGATCCCATGTGGAGGAGCTTACTTCATCCATCTGGTTTACGACTTCCGGTTCATACTCTTTGATCAGCTTTCCATCAGCATCTGTCGTCTTTCCTACCAGAGAGAGCTTATATACGGTTCCCCGGTTTGCTACAGCCGTCACATAACGGTTAAGCTGGCTTACTGTGTAGTTGTTCGTACCCTGTCCGATTGCAGAACGAACTGCATCTGTATCAGAGATCTGTGGATCGGACTCCGGGATTTCCACCCCTGAAGTCTCATCCAGTCCGAACATGCTTGCGTATTTTTCAAGTTTTTCCAGTCCGACACTGCTATCATAATTCCCATTTTCGTCCTGTCCGAGTCTGTAACCCACTTCATAGAAGAAATCATTACAGGAATGCTGAATTGCTCCCACTACATTCAGACTGCCGTGGGCACTTGGATAGATCCAGCATTTCGGACTCGGCGTGATCTTGTCAAATTCACCCGTACATGGCAGATACGTTCCACCACCGATCACACCTTCTGTCAGACCTGCTACGGAAGACATCATCTTATAGGTTGATCCGGGTGCTGTCTTTTCCTGCGTTGCCCTGTTGTAGAAAGTACGTGAAAGCCCGGTACTTAACTGTACATAATAATCTGTATCCATCACATTGGATAACCGGTTATTATCATATCCCGGATAAGAAACACATGCCAGCGCTTTTCCGGTCTTCGGATCGGTAACGACTGCCCCTGCAGAACACGGCTCCAGAGCCAATTGCCCCGGTGTGATCTCCAGATTCTGAATCTTTCCTGTCAGCCAGGAAAAAGCACCGATACTGCCGCTTAAAAGACCGTTATATGCAGACTCATCCATCGGAAGTACCCCCTGTTCGTAAAGGATCGCACAAACCTGATTTCCTGTAACACTTCCTGATTTTATAAGATTTTCATAGAGAAGTTTGTCGAAACTGCTGTCATTTTTCAAATAATCCTGCAGATAGTTCAAAATCTCCTGATAAATCTCCTCTGAACTCGAATAAGAATTTTCTCCCAGCTTTGTCGTATCGATCCAGTTCTTTGAAATTGCATAATTCAGATACGTGTAAAGACTGATTACTTCATCTTTTGCCCATGAAATATAAGTATCATCATTTTTATCGATCAGATCTGAATTAAGGATGCCTGTATTTTTTGTAAGCACCGTATCACAGACATAGTCCATATAGCCCTTCATTTCATCATCCAGATCTTTGTATGCCGCTGCATCTTTGTTCTGCATCTGGGCTATGATCGCTGCGACCGCTTCTTCCCGTTTCGGCTGAAATATACTGTAAACCGCCTTTTCTGCTGTCTTTGCATCATCTTTCACAAAATGTCCTGTATCAATAATACTGTTCCCGATCAGATTATAATATGCATCCCCAACCGGAATGATCAGATTTTTGGAATCACTGACATTGGATGGATCATAGGTCAGGACATTCTGAAGTTTGGCAAGAACGATTCCCGCCACTTTTTCTTCCAACAGCTTATAAGTATTTTCCTGCAGATTCTTATCAATCGTCAGATAAACATCATTTCCTGCCTCCGGTTCTTTTCTGCTCACAGTATCCGTCACACGTCCGAGATTATCAACATAGACGGTCGTTTTTCCTTTTGTACCCTGCAGCACACTGTCAAATGTCTGCTCCAGTCCTGCCTTTCCTACAGTATCCGAAAGAGAATATCTCTTTTTATCATCCTCTGAAAGAGCATCATACTCCTCCTGGGAAATCTGCCCTGTATAACCGATGATTGATGCAAAATACTCTGCATCCGTATATTTTCTGACTGAATCTTCCGTAATATCGATTCCGGTCAGGATATCCTTGTTCTCCATGATTGCAGCCGCAGTTTCGTCACTGACATCCGATGCCAGCGTTGTATCAATGTACTGCTGAAAACTGTTCAGGTTCATTGCATACCGCATATTGATCATCTTTAAGATATAAGCCGCATCCAGGCTGGATTCATCCAGTCCATATCCATACCGCTCATCTGAACAGAGATAATGGATCACATCCGCTGCCGTCTGATTTTTCTGCTTCTTTGTCAGCTGATCGATCTTCGCTTTTCCATATACATCCGCAATAAAACGCAGTCTCTGTGTCTCACTGGTCTGTGTAAACTGATATTCCCCTGCCGAATCCAGTACGATCCCGAAACTGGAAATCACCGAATCTCCATGCTCTTCAACAATCGACAGAACTTTATCCAGGATTCGGTTGATCTCCTGATTCTTCTCGGCACGCCTTGTTGTCGTAATCGCATTCTCTACCGTGGAAAGATTGATCGTCACCGAATATGCGAGCTTGTTATATGCCAGCAGTTCCCCGTTCCGGTCATAAATATTTCCTCTTGTTCCCTGGATCGTGCTTGTACGTCGGATAGACAGCTCATAGTTCTGCAGATAATCCTCCCCCTTCACGATCTGCAGATAGAAAAGTCTGCCGATCAGAATTGAGGAACTCAAGCAGAATACCAGGATCAGCATGACCAGTCTGGAATTTAAAAGATACGCCCCCGCCTCTTTAATCCTGTCCCAAATATTTCTAAACAAATTTACTTGCACTCCTTTTCTCTTCAGCTTCCAGTTTATGATTTACCCACAGGATCAGCGGATACACGATCAGCGTAACCATGATCGTATAGATCAGTTCCGGCACAATGATCCTGCCCAGATAATACGGGAACTTAAAATCACTTTTCAGAAGGAACATCAGAAAATAGATCACGATCCCATACAGAAACTCACTCAGTGTGATCAGGAACAGCGGAAGTTTGATATCCTCATCAAAGAAAAGCTGCTCAAACAGGCCATTCAATGCTCCCACCAGCAGATAGATCAAGCCGTAAAATCCAATGATATCTCCACACTGAACATCCAGTAACAGCCCCGCTGCCAGTCCGATCCACATTCCCTCCTTCGGCCCTCTCATAAAACCAAAAGCTGCTGTAACGATCAGTAGCAGGTTTGGTTTGATCCCGGCCAGTTCCAGATGAGGAAATACCGTACTCTGAAGAAGATAGGCAGCCAGCAGGATCACCGCTGTCGTGATAAATCTTTTAAACTTCAACATCTTCATTTCCGTATTCCTCCTATTTTTTATCTCCTCCGGTCAGATCTGCTTTGGTGGATGTAATAATCAGTACCTCCTGCAGATTTTTAAAATCAACAGCCGGTGTAATATATCCGGACCGGGTCAGATTATTGGAATCAACCGTCACTTCACTGACATATCCGATCAGGATTCCCTGCAGATACTTGTCACTGATATAAGATGTAACAATCTGATCTCCAACGGAAACTGTATTATCATTATTTTCCATCTGGCTGAAACGGATCTGTCCGTCACTCATCAGTGAAAGATCTCCGCTGACCACGCACCGGTCAGATGTAGACAATACCATACCGCTCACATTGCTGGAGTCATCTACGATTGAACGGACTTTCGCCCAGGTTGGCCCTACATCTGTCACGATTCCGACCAGTCCGCTTCCTGCCATAACATTCATATCTTTTGCGATTCCGTCATTGCTTCCCTTATCAATGGTAAATGTACTGAACCAGTTGCCTGAATCATTTCCAATGACATGTGCTGCTGTCTTCTTATAATCTGAATAGCTCTGGTCTAACTGATATAACTCCTGCAGCCGTTCAAGCTCATACCGTTCCTGCTGGAGATTATTGTTCTCGATCACCAGGGAATCCACCTGCTCCTGAAGCTTTTTGTTCTCAGCCCGTACTTCTTTCAGGGTCTGGAAATTATCTTTCATATCTCCCATCCAGCTTCCGATATGGTTGATTCCTTTCTGAAGCGGAACTACCGTAACCTCCGCGATCATCTTAAAAGGTCCTTTTGTCTTTTCAGAAACTACGGATAACGTCATCATTAAAATACAAAAAACGGAAAGTCCGATCAATAAATATTTATTAAAGGCTGATGCCTGCGTCTTCTTTTTTTTCATAATCTTATCTTAACCACCTATAATTCTGATCTAACATAGAATAGCTTAATTTTTTATAATACTCCTTGTCCAGTATGATCTTCTGAAGCCCTTTCACTGCACATAATTCCGGATCAGGTACCGTAAAAACCTTCAGTCCGGTCCTTTCTCCCAGATATGTAGGAAAGCCCTTAAGACCTGCAACACCACCGGTCAGATAGATTCCCCTGGCCTCGATCGCCCTTCTGACATCCGGCGGGGTTCGCGTGAGCATGGATCGGATTGCCTCTGCACATTCTTCCAAAGGCTCCTTGACCGCCGCACGCACAAGACTGATCTGTATCTCAGTATGTGCCGGGACACCGGAAGTCAGATCCCTGCCATAGACTCTTTTTGCATCCTCTGTTCCGTCTTCAAATACTGCAAATTCTTTTCTCAGACGTTCAGCCGTGCTTTTCCCGATCAGGAACTCCCGGTTTCTCCTGACCCGTCCGGCAATCGCTGCATCCAGCGTTTCTCCACCGGTCTTCAGCAGCCGGTTCATGACCATTCCGCCGCGGGAAAGCACCGACAATTCTGTAGTGCCTCCACCAAAGTTGGCAATAAAAATCCCGGTCTCGTTCATCACATCCAGCCCCAGTCCGACGGCATCTGCCAGTCCCCGTTCCACAATCCTGACTGACTTTGCCTTTGCCTCGGAATGCATCACAAGATCATAAAACGCTTTCTTTTCCACTTCCGTCACATCGGTCGGTACTGCGATCATATATTCCGCTCCACGGGCAAACTGATGATCTGTCTTCAGAAGACTCCCCAGTAAATACTGCATATCATCAAATCTCGCGATTACTCCGTTCTTCATCGGAAAAAGGATCTCAACATTCTCCGGTGCTTTTTCATACATCTTATACGCTTCATTTCCGACGGAAAAAATATATTTTTTATCCTTCATGGCTATCACATTTTTTTCCCGCCAGATCCGTACTTTCTTTTTATCAAAAATCTTGATCTCGTATGTCCCAAGATCCAGCCCATATATATTCCTGGCCATTCTAAAACCAACCCCTTAATTTCTTAACCCGGATTCCCGCAAAAGAAACCCTTTTCCCTCAGACTTATATAACGATTATCTCCTATGATGATATGATCCAGCAGCTCGATACCGATCAGATCTCCTGCTTTTCTCACTCTCTGCGTCAGAAGAATATCTTCCTGACTCGGAGTCGGATCACCACTTGGGTGATTATGAAGCAGAATGATGGATACTGCATTCTTCTTCAGAGCTTCAAGGAAAAGTTCCCTCGGAGATACGAGCGTTGCATTGACCGTTCCCACTGATATGTCACTGGCTCCGATCAGTCTTGCTTTTGTATTCAGCAAAAGTAGTTTCATCACTTCTTTCTGCCGATGCCGCATATCTTCCATATAGTAACGGGCGATCGTATTCGGAGAAGAAAAATCCAGCCCCTCCAGAGCTTCTGCCTTCGCCATCCTCCTTGCAAGCTCAGCAAGACAGCGGATCTGGATTGCTTTCACTTTGCCGATCCCCCTGACCTGCCGAAGCTGTTCCACTGTCCATTGCGGAAGGTTCACAAGGCCACCCCGATCTGTCTCCGGATGCAGAATCTTCTGTGCGAGCCGGAGTGAATTCTCCCCTTTTGTTCCGGTTCGCAAAAGCACTGCCAGTAACTCTGCATCTGTCAGATTCTCTGCTCCATACTGTTCGCACTTTTCATAAGGCCGCTCTTCGCGGTACATCTCTTTTATCTTAACATTTTCATTATTTTGCATCTATATCATACCACTGCGACGATAGAATACAACGACTAATTTTAGCACAGTTTCCAAAAAGTGTATAGAGATGAATCATTAAAAAAATGTGAATTTAAGAAACCTTAAGATTCATAACGACGGATGATCTCTTCCGCAACTTTGATCCCGTCCATGGCAGCAGACGTGATCCCGCCTGCATACCCGGCGCCTTCCCCACACGGGTAGATCCAGGATATTTTTTCAGAAACGCACTGTTCATTTCTCTCGATCCGCACCGGTGAAGAAGTTCTGCTTTCCACACCACTCAGCAATACATCCTCTCCGGCAAAGCCTCTGATCTTATGATCCATTGCAAGGATTCCATCCTCAAGCGACAGCGAAAGTTCCTTTGGAAAGATCTCCCGGACATTTGCCAGTGTATACGCTCCTTTGATGCAGGGACTTACTGTTCCATATTCTGTGCTGATCCGGTTCTTCCTGAAATCCTCAAATCTCTGTACCGGTACTTTTCCCTGTCCGGCTTTCCAGGCATTTTCCTCAAGCTTTCTCTGAAATGCGATTCCTGCAAGAGCATCCTCTGATCCAAAATCTTCCGGTGTCACAGTTACAATCACCGCACTGTTCGCATTTTTTCCGGCCCGGTCGCTGTAGCTCATTCCATTGACTGCAAGGCGGTGTTCTTCCGAAGACGCATTGACCACATACCCTCCCGGACACATGCAGAAGGTATATACGCCCCGTCCGTTTGTGAGATTTTCTGTCAGCTTATATGCGGCTGCCGGGAGTTCTTTTCCCCGGCTTCTTCCGTACTGCGACTGATCGATCAGTTCCTGCGGATGTTCCACCCTGACCCCCACTGCGAAAGATTTGGCACGCATCGGAAGCTGATGCCGGTTCAGCATCTCAAACGTATCTCTCGCACTGTGTCCGATTGCAAAAACTGCAACTCCTGCCAAAATTTCTTCTGTTCCATTAACCTGAAGGCAATGCTGCTCCACAAGAAGATCTGTCACCTGAGAATGAAAAGAAAATTTTCCTCCCAGGCGTAAAATTTCTTCACGCATTTTCCTGACAACTTCAATCAGGATATCGGTTCCGATATGTGGTTTCTGCACATATAAAATATCCTCTGCCGCCCCGAATTTTACAAATGTCTCCAGGACAAACCGGTTTCTTCCGTTCTTATCTTTTACGAGTGTATTCAGCTTTCCGTCCGAAAAAGTTCCGGCTCCGCCTTCACCGAACTGTACGTTGGAATCTGGATTCAAAACCCCGGTTTCCCAGAAATGTTCCACATCTGACTTTCGCTTCTCCACGTCTGCCCCACGTTCCAGCACCAACGGACGATACCCCTCTTTTGCCAGTACATAAGCACAGAACAGACCTGCCGGTCCGCTTCCGACGATTACCGGTCTTCCGTTTAATTTCTCCGTTCCATGTGGCGGAACCTGATATGGACGTTCCTCTATATGCGAAACATTGCTCCCCTTTTTATGCTTTAACAGCATCGCTTCATTTTTCACTTTTACATCCACTGTATAGACATAAAAAAGCTCCGGTTTCTTTCTCGCATCCAGTGACTGTCTGCGGATCTGATAAGAGATCAGTTCCTCCGGGCGGATGTGAAGCTGTCTGACCAGCTTTTTTTCAAGCTGCTCTTTTGTATGTGGAATTGATAATTTTAACTGACTGACTCTTATCATATGATTCATTTCTCCAATCTCATTTTCACTCTTTCGTTGCTGCCGATTTTCCTGCCAGCACACCACTGGCAACTGCAAAGGAAATATTATATCCTCCGCAGATCCCGTCAACATCTACGATCTCTCCTGCAAAATACAACCCCGGAACAAGTCTGGACTCCATTGTATCTGCATGGATCTGCCGCGTATCAACACCTCCGCAACAGATCTGTGCCTGTTCAAAGGAATTCGTACCCGTGACCTGTACTTTAAATTCTTTGATCAGCCAGGTCAGGTGCCGGAGTTCTTCCTCCGTCAGAGTTCCCACTCTTTTTTCTTTCGGGATCCTGGCAAATTTCAGCCACAGACCGGAAAGCTTTTTATGAAATAATCCGGTCAGAAAATGCTCCGCGGTTTTTTCTGGTCTGTTTCTGGCTCTTTTTCTTAAAAAGTCCAGCATTTTCTCCGTAGAAAGTTCCGGCATAAAATCGATCATCGCCTCTACTTTTTTCCCTTCATACAATCCTCTCGAAGCATATCTGCTGACCTGGAATACCGGGATTCCTGAAAGTCCGTACGCAGCAAGCTGCAATTCTCCTGTATCAGAAGCCGCCTCCGCTCCATCTGTATAAAGAATGATCTTTCCGTTCACTCTTACCCCTGCAACATTTTTAAAAAACTTTCCACTGCACCGAAGCTGCACCAGTGCCGGGAGAACCGGAATCAGGCTATGCCCCATTTTTTTTGCAATATCATACCCCGATCCATCTGATCCGGTCACCGGAGCCGCCTTGGAACCGGCACATAAGATCACCCGGTCTGCCTGAAAACTTTTTCCCTCCGCACAGATCTTAAATCCATTTTTTTCTCTGCGGATCTCCAGGCAGCGGACACCGGTATGCACCTCCACACCGGTCCTCTCCAGTTCTTCCTGCAAAGTCTCTGCCACAGAAGAAGCCTGATCTGAATTGGGATAAATATAACCGTTTCTGTCCTTTGGATAAATTCCCATCTCCTGAAAAAGCTCCAGAATCTTTTCTGCCGGGAACTTCTGCATGACCTTCCACGGAAATTCCGGATCATCTGAACGGTAACACTGCGGTGTCTGCACCCGGTTCGTATAGTTGCATCTTCCGTTCCCGGTCACCAGTATCTTTTTTCCGGTCATCTCTTTCTGTTCCAGCAGCAGCACATCAGCTCCCTGCTCTGCCGCGGTAACCGCAGCAGTCATTCCCGAAACTCCGCCACCGATCACTGCGATCCGATTTTTCTTTTTCATTCTGCTCCCTCTCACGCCTGTTCAATCTGTTCCCGGCTGACTACCCCTGCATCCAGCAGACTCTGCAATGATTTCAGGATGCCAAGTTTCGCATGATACCAGGTCAGTCCTCCCTGGAAATAAACTGCATACGGAGGCTTGACCGGACCATCCGCACTTAACTCAATGGAAGATCCCTGCACAAAAGCTCCTGCTGCCATGATCACATCACTGTCATACCCCGGCATTGCCCATGGTTCCGGACTTACATAGCTGTCCACCGGAGCTGCTGCCTGGATTCCTTTACAGAAAGCGATCACACCTTCCGCAGAGCCGAGGGTCACTGCCTGAATGATATCATGACGGGATTCTTTTCCATCCGGTACTACCGGATATCCCAGTCCTTCATAAATATTGGCTGCAAAGACTGCCCCTTTCAACGCACCGCATACCACAGTCGGTGCAAGGAAAAATCCCTGATAAAATGACTGCATGACTCCGAGAGATGCCCCCACTTCTTTTCCCAGTCCCGGAGAAGTCAGCCGGTAAGCACAGTTCTCGATCAGATCTTCCCGTCCGGCAATATAGCCACCGATCGGTGCAAGGCCGCCTCCCGGATTTTTGATCAGAGAACCGACGATCATATCTGCTCCTACATCACTCGGTTCAATCCGCTCTACAAATTCTCCATAGCAGTTATCTACCATACAGATCACATCCGGTCTTCTCTCTTTAATAAAAGCAATCAGTTCTCCGATCTTTTCTACGGAATAGCTTGGTCTTGTCTGATATCCTTTGGAACGTTGGATCGTCACCAGCTTTATCTTTTCATTCAGGGCTGCCTCAATAGCCGGATAATCGAAATATCCGTCTTCTAAAAGTTCCACCTGCCGGTAAGTAATCCCATACTCCGCAAGAGATCCCTTGGATGGACGGATACCGATCACTTCTTCCAGTGTATCATACGGCTTTCCGACCGGAGAGAGCAGTTCATCGCCCGGACGCAGATTGGCAGCCAGTGCCAGTGCCAGTGCATGCGTTCCACAGGTAATCTGTGGACGTACCAGGGCTGCCTCGGTATGAAATACCGACGCATAAACCGACTCCAGTGTATCCCTTCCAAGATCATTATACCCATAACCGCTCACATAATTAAAGCAGCCTTCACTGACCCGGTTCTCCTGCATCGCCCGGATCACTTTCATCTGGTTATATTCTGCATTTTTGTCAAATTCTTCAAACCGTTCTTTCAGCCGGCTCTCTGTCCTCTGCCCGTACTCCCATACTTCTCTGGAAATTCCAAGTCCTTCATAGATTTTTTCTGTATCTGTTATTCCCATTTTCTTTCCTCTTCTTTTACCTGATTATCTCTTTTTTTCTGAGCTGATCCAGCATAAATGTGATCAGCTTGTCTTCATCTCTTCCGACAACACTTTTATCTATCCAGATCACATCCCGTTCTCTTCTGAACCACGTCAGCTGACGCTTTGCGAAATGCCTTGTATCCCGCTGGATGATCCTGACTGCTTCTTCAAGCGGATATTCTCCTTCAAAATAGCCGAACAGCTCTTTATATCCAAGCCCCTGCATGGATACGTTTTCCCGTTTCAGCCCGCGTTTTCGCAGTGCCTCCACTTCTTCGGTCAGTCCCTGCTCCATCATTTTTTCCACACGGCGGTCGATCCGTTCATATAACCTTTTTCTCTCATCTGTCAGAACAAAATATGCAGACCGGTATGCAGCTTCTTTTTCTCGTTCTTTCTCATTATGCTCAGAAATTTTTGTTCCCGTCTGATGATAAAATTCCAATGCACGGATCACCCGCTTCACATTATGACAATGGATCTGGCCGGCTGATTCCGAATCTGCCTCCTGGAGCAACTTATGGAGATACTCTTCTCCTTTTTCCTCCGCGAGCTGCTCCAGTTCTTTCCGGTATGTGTGATCTGTCTCATTTTCCGTAAAATCTATATCATACAGAAGTGCCTGGATATAGAAACCTGTCCCGCCTACAACGATCGGGATATGACCACGTTCATAAATCCCCTTCATTGCCTCCTTTGCCAGTTCCTGAAAACGTACTACGTTAAACTCCTCTTCCGGTTCCAGCACATCGACCAGGTGATGAGGAACTCCTTCCATCTCTTCCGGTGTGATCTTGGCCGAACCTATGTCCATTTCTTTGTATACCTGCATGGAATCTGCTGAAATAATCTCTCCGCCTACAGCTTTTGCAAGTCCGATGGAGGCAGCAGTTTTGCCGACTGCCGTCGGACCGGTCAGAATGATCAGCGGCTTCTTTTCTTCTTTTTCCACTCTGTTCTCCTTATATGATTCGCTTAAATTTCTTTTCAAGATCATGCTTTGTCATGGCAATGATCGTCGGTCTTCCATGAGGGCAGTGATATGGATTATCCAGGGTCAGCAGTTCAGCGATCAGCTCGTCCACCTCCTGTGCAGACAATCGGTTATTTCCTTTGACTGCCGCCTTGCATGACATGGATGCCACTTTTTCATCAATCAGTTCCGGTGTCATTCCCGTGGACAGTCCGTCTGCCAGATCATCCAGCATTTCCATCAACAGTTCCTTTTTTGCAATGCTGAACAGATTGTCCGGCACTGCACGTACTGCATATTCTTCCCCGCCAAACGGTTCGATCTCAAATCCGATCCTGGTAAACCGGTCCAGATTTTCATTCAGAAGCTGTGCCTCCTGCATGGATAAAGACAAAATGATCGGAGGGCTTAAATACTGGGAAGTAAACTCTCTGGTCTTCATTCCCCGCAGTGTCCTTTCATACAGCACTCTCTCATGTGCCGCATGCTGATCGATAATATACAATTTATCCTGAAACTCAACCAGCCAGTACGTATCAAAGACCTGACCGATCAGTTTATATTCCGCACGTACTTCCCGCTTCAGGAAATTTTCTTCAAATAAATCCATCTGCTTTGGCTTTTCTTTCTGTTCCTGCACTCTTTCACTGATCCGCTCCATCTGCTCATCCTGCCGGAAGATTTCATTTTTATCCGAAACTTCCGCAGAAGATGAACGGTTATGATAAGACAGAACTCTCTCCCTCATCTTTCTGATAAAATAATCCTCATCCCTGACTGTAGCTTTTCCGGTTCCGGCATTGTCCGGCACCGGATCCGGCTGTACCTGCGTGCCTGCGGTGCTTTCCATGCTCTGTACTGCTCCGGTTCTCTCCTGATCTCCTGTCGGCTGCATGACTTCAGAATTTTCTGTATGTTCTGCCGGTTGTGCTGCCCCGGTTCTCTCCGTGGATTCTGCATCTTTCTTGGTATACGGATTCTCCCCGTAAACTGTCCGGCTTTCTCCTGCCATGGATGCAGAAGCTCTCGGACGCAGAAGAAAAGGACTTTCCTTTCTTCTCTCAGCTTTCTCTTCTGACCTGCGTTTCTCCTCTTCCATCCTGACAGCTACCGGTTCCGGTACTTCTGCCCGCTGGATCAGCTCCGGCTCAAGCAGCGTTCGATGCACTGCCTCAAAGACTGTCCCGTATACCTCCTGCTGCTTCTGAAACCGCAGTTCCATTTTTGTCGGATGAACATTGATATCGACTTCTTCCCCGTTTAAATGAAAATGAAGTACTGCAAATGGAAACTTATGCTGCATAACAAAATCCCGGTACGCATCCTCCAGTGCCTTTGAGATCATTCCGCTTTTTACATAGCGTCCGTTCACGAAAAAATTTTCAAAGTTCCGGTTTCCCCGGGTAATGACAGGCTTGCCAAGAAATCCGGTGATACGCAGTCCTCCTTTTTCATAATCCAGTTCGATCAGATTCGCAGCAACGTCTCTTCCGTAGATCTGATAGATCACATCCTTCAGCTTTCCATTCCCGGAAGTCCGTAGTTTCTCCTGTCCGTTATTAAGAAACTGCAATGCCACCTCAGGATGTGAAAGTGCAAGATGCATCAGCAGATCCTGGACATGTCCCGCTTCGGTCATCGGAGTCTTTAAAAACTTTCTTCTCGCAGGCACATTATAAAAGAGCTGATGCACAAGGAATGTCGTTCCATCCGGTGCACCTGTCTCTTCCAGGGAAACCTCTTTTCCGCCTTCAATGACATACTTTGTTCCGAGATCGCTGTCCTTCGTCTTGGTGATCACTTCGGTTCTTGTCACTGCGGCAATGCTTGACAATGCTTCTCCTCTGAACCCCAACGATGCAATATGTGACAGGTCTTCCACCGTCTCGATCTTACTGGTCGAATGCCGGAGAAATGCACTTTTCACTTCTTCTTTCGGGATTCCGCATCCGTTATCCCGGATCCTGATAAAGGAAATTCCCCCATCTTTAATCTCCACCGTCACGGATGTAGAACCTGCATCAATGGCATTTTCTACAAGCTCTTTTACAATTGAGGCCGGTCTCTCGATCACCTCTCCCGCTGCGATCTTATCGATCGTGATCTGGTCTAATACATGAATATGCGGCATCTTTTCCTCCTTTTCATCCGGTCCGGCTACCAGCGGTTCTTCAGTTTGTTCTGAAGCCGGTACAATGTATTCAGTGCATCAATCGGTGTCAGATTGGTGACATCAATCTCCTTTAATTCGTTCAGCACATCATCATCCTTTACCGTATCAAATAAAGACATCTGTGCAATATCCACTTCATCATATTTTTTGGATCTGCCCTTTTTCTTTGCTGTATGTTCCCTTGCAGCGATCTCGCTGACCCGGCTGGTAATATCTTCGTCACTTAACTCTTCCACGATCTCTTTTGCCCGGTTGATCACCAGATCCGGAACTCCTGCCAGCTTTGCCACCTGGATTCCATAACTCTTATCTGCACCGCCTTTTACAATCTTACGCAGGAAGACAATATCGTCCCCTTTTTCCTTGACTGCAATGCAGTAATTATTCACATTTTCGATCTTTCCTTCCAGCTCTGTCAGCTCATGATAATGCGTGGCAAATAACGTCTTTGCACCTAATAATTTACTGTCACTGATATATTCTACAACCGCCCATGCGATGGAAAGTCCGTCAAAGGTACTCGTTCCTCTTCCGATCTCATCCAGGATCAGAAGACTTTTCGATGTCGCATTCCGAAGAATATTCGCCACCTCTGTCATTTCCACCATGAACGTACTCTGTCCGGATGCCAGGTCATCCGATGCCCCTACACGGGTAAAGATCCGATCCGAAAGTCCGATATTCGCACTCTGTGCCGGAACAAAACAGCCCACCTGTGCCATCAGGGCGATCAGAGCTGTCTGACGCATATAAGTGGATTTTCCTGCCATATTCGGTCCCGTGATAATGGAAATCCGGTTCTTTTTATCATCCAGATACGTGTCATTTGAAATGAACATATCATTCGGGATCATTTTTTCCACAACCGGATGTCTTCCTTCTTTGATATCAATAATTCCTTTTTCATTGATCTTCGGGCGTACATAATGATTCCGTTCTGCCACAAGTGCCAGAGAGGTAAATACATCCAGTCCTGCGACCGCCTTTGCCGTTTTCTGGATCCGCTCCACCTGGGCTGCAATCGTCTCTCTGACCTCACTGTAAAGTTCATACTCCAGTGCATACAGTTTATCTTCTGCCCCCAGGATCATATCTTCAAGTTCTTTTAATTCCGGAGTAATATAACGCTCCGCATTGGCAAGCGTCTGCTTGCGGGTATAATAATCCGGTACAAGATCTTTATAGGAATTTGTGACTTCCAGATAATATCCAAATACTTTATTATACTTGATCTTCAGATTTTTAATTCCGGTCTTTTCCCGTTCATCTTCCTCCAGCTTCGCAAGCCAGTCTTTTCCATCCGACTTGGCTCTCCGCAGCTTATCTACTTCTTCATTATACCCTTCCCGGATAATATTTCCCTCTTTCATTGCGATCGGAGGCTCTTCCCGGATCGCTTTCGTCACAAGATCGCACAGATCTTCCAGTGCGTCCAGATCTTCGTAGATCTCCTGCAGCAGAGATGCTTTCATCTCCTCTAAAATATAACGGATCGGCGGCAGCATCTCAAGAGAGCTTTTAAATGCCGTCAGATCCCTCGGATTTGCCGAACCATAGGTAATCTTCGTAATCAGACGTTCCAGATCATAAACCGGGGAAAGATATTCTCTGATCTCTTCCCGTGAAATCGCCTGTTCTTTTAATTCTTCCACCGCATCCAGCCTTCGGTTGATCTCATTTTTATCAATCAGAGGCTGCTCCACGAACTTTCGCAGGGTACGTGCTCCCATGGCGGTTCTCGTCTTATCCAGCACCCACAGAAGGGAACCTCTTTTCTGCTTTTCCCGGAGTGTCTCGCACAGCTCCAGATTTCTTCTTGTCGAGCTGTCCAGCATCATATATTTTCCCGTTACGTATGGAGTCAGATGCGTCAGGTTGGAAAGGGAATTTTTCTGCGTTTCCAGCAGATAAGTAAGTAATGCCCCTGCACTGATTACACCACAGTCATAATCCTCCAGCCCCAGTCCTGCAAAACTTGAAACCTTGAAATGCTCCAGCAGTTTCTCCCTGCACATGGCATCATCAAAATACCAGGAATCCAGAGAATAAATTGTAATCCCCAGTTTCTCTTTCATCGTATCCAGATCCATACCGCTCATATAAAAAGCCTCATTGCAGATGATCTCCGATGGAGAGAATTTATAAATCTCATCCATCAGCCTGCTGCCGTCCGGAAGTTCCGTCACAAAATAATCTCCTGTAGAAATATCTGCAATGGACACTCCGTACCGGTCTGCAATATAGACAATGCACATAATATAATTATTCTTCGTCTCATCCAGTGCCTGCGTATCCAGGTTCGTTCCCGGAGTTACGATCCGCACGACCTCACGCTTTACGATTCCCTTCGCCTGCTTTGGATCTTCCACCTGCTCACAGATTGCCACTTTGTATCCTTTGGCAACCAGCCTGTTCAGATATCCTTCCACCGCATGATAAGGGACTCCGCACATTGGGGCACGTTCTTCCTGCCCACAGTTTTTCCCGGTCAGTGTGATCTCCAGTTCTCTGGATGCAGTCAGTGCATCCTCAAAGAACATTTCATAAAAATCGCCTAAGCGATAGAAGAGAATGCAGTCCTGATACTGGGACTTGGTCTCCATATACTGCTTCATCATTGGTGTTAACTCAGCCACATTCAAACTCCTTCATCTGTAAAATCTATTTTTGCATACAAAATGCGGTCCAAACCATACTAGATGGTTTTTCCTGCACAAATAGCATCATAAAATAAAAAAACCGGAAAGAAAACCCATTAAAAAATGGGTTCTTTCCGATGTATTATAGCATTTTTATCTTTTCTGTTCAACCTGCATTACATCATCTGCAATCTGTTCTGCAGTCAGATGATTTTCCAGCAGTATCTCTTTCACGTCATACCGGTCAATGAACTCTTTTTTCAATCCGTAGTTCAGAACCTTCATGTCACTGTCGCCATAGAAACGTGCGATCTTCTCTCCAAATCCACCATTGAGGATTCCATCTTCCAGCGTGACCACGATATCATGATCTTTTTTCAGTTCTTTCAGGAGTTCTTCATCCAGCCCTGTAATATAATATGGATTAATCACTGTCGGTACAGTTCCTGTCTTTTCCCCGATCAGGTCTGCTGCCTGTCCTGCAAGTCCGTAGAATGTTCCAAGTCCGATGACCGCAACTTTTGAACCTTTTCTCGTCACTTCATACTGATCCAGTCTTCCGAAATCCTTTTTCACTTCTTTTCCGTCTGAGATCATTGCACCACCCGGAAGTTTGATCGCAACCGGATACTCTGTCTGCTCCACGCTCCAGTCCAGCATGGCAAGATACTCTTCTTTTGTTGTCGGTGCAAGATAGACTAAATTCGGAATATTTCCAAGCATCGGCATATCCTGCAAACCTAAATGAGTCACATCATTCATTCCATAAACAGAACCAGCAAAAATCACGATCGTTGCCGGATTTTTATCAATGCATAAATCCTGGGAAATCTGGTCAAAAGTTCTCTGTATAAAGGAACTGTAAACTCCATACACCGGCTTCCCTCCGTTGGCTGCGATTCCTGAAGCAAGTGCCACGGCAGTCTCCTCCGCAATTCCCACATCCACGAACTGTCTTCCGGCTTCTTTTCTTTTATCTTCTGTAAATCCCATGACTGTCGGTGTTCCTGAAGTGATCGCAACAACCGTCGGATCTTCTTTCATCTTTTTCAGAAGATAATCTCTCGTCACAGAAGAGTAATCTTCTCCGTCTGCCGGATAAAGAGGCATTCCGGTCTTCAGATCAAACGGAGCATTATAATGCCACTGCTCCTTGTGCTGCTCTGCAGGGGCATATCCCTTTCCCTTCAGCGTATTGATATGAACGACCACTGCATGGTCTGTATCTTTTGCTTTCTGAAATGCCTCGATCAGAGCGGCTGTATTATTTCCTTCGTTTACATAAATATAATCCAGTCCCATTGCCCTGAACAGATTGCAGTCTGCCTTGCCGTCTGTCTCCCGCAGAAGTTTTAAATTCTGGTAAAGCCCTCCATGGTTCTCTGCTATGGACATATCATTGTCATTGACTACAATAATCAGGTTGCCACCAAGCTCTGCAGCATAATCCAGTCCTTCCAGTGCCTCTCCGCCACTCAGAGATCCGTCTCCGATGACTGCGATCACATTCCCTTTTTCGCCTTTCAGGTCTCTTCCCTTTGCAAGTCCGCAGGCAAGGCTGACCGAAGTAGAGGTATGACCTACCGTAAAGAAATCGTGTTCACTTTCACCCGGATTGGTATATCCCGATACATCATCATAATGTTCTTCATACAGATAGGCATCTTTTCTTCCCGTCAGCATCTTATGTGGATAGCTCTGGTGTGATACATCGTACACGATCTTGTCCTTTGGTGATTCAAATACATAATGCATTGCAATGGTTGCTTCTACCATACCAAAATTCGGTCCAAAATGTCCTCCATGCTTACTTGCCCTGACAAGCAGTGCCTGTCGTATTTCCTCTGCAAGAACCGGCAGTTCCTCCAATGTCAGTTTCTTTACATCAGCCGGTCCGTTGATCTTCTCAATATACATTTTCTAATTCTCCTCTTCTTTTTCCCAGGACAGGACTCCTGTCTCTACTGCTTTCTGATAACGTGATATTTTATATTTCAGCCGTTCCATCGTTGCATTGATCTGTCGCCGCTGTTCCTCCAGCACTTCATACTGTTCCTGTAAAAGATCTCTGCGTGCCTCGATCGTACTGTCCCCCATCTGGTACAGTCGCACATATTCGATCAGTGCCTCGATCTGGACACCGGCACTCCGCATACATACTGCCTGTTCTACCCAGCCCAGGTCTTTTTCCTGATAATCCCGGATTCCGCCCGGTGTACGCGGAACCGGTGGGATCAGACCGATCCTTTCATAATATCGCAGCGTATCCTGGGAAATCCCGTATTTTTCACTGACTTCCTTGATCGTCAACATCGACCACCTGCCCTTTCTTTTTTCACAAGAACTATAACACTTGGAGTCAGCTCCAGGTCAAGAGGATTTTTCTATTTTTTTCTATTTTTCTTTTTTCACCCTGTTTCTTTTATATTGTCTGTTCTCTTTTTAAAAAGTTCCTATAAAATCCGACTCCGATCACAGAGGTAAGCAGCTCTGTTACCGGGAAAGTCAGCCAGAAATACTGCAAACCGAATCTTGAAAAAATATATCCCAGCGGCACAAAAAACAACACGGTTCTCACGATCGTCAGTACCGAACTCTTCACGGCATATCCGATTGCCTGGAAAAAGACCGGAAAGATCAGGGAAGTGACCATAAAAATAAAACTGATCCCGATGTAATGGAACCCGTTCGTTCCTATTGCAATCACCTCGCTGTCGCCGGAGAATACAGCCAGCATCTGTCCGGGCAGAAACTCAAAACACAAGGTACCAAGAAACATCAGACATTCTCCCATGATCAGAGAATCTTTCAATACAAGCCTGCACCTTTTTATATCCTTCGCTGCATAATTATAACTGATTACCGGAACAATGCAGGTCTGTAATGCTCCCAATGGGATAAAAAAGAAGGTCTGCCATTTATAATATAATCCCAGTGCGGTAACTGCCTGGTCTGAAAATCCCGCCAGGATCAGATTCAGTCCGAGAATGTAGAGCGTATAAGCTGACTGCATAATGATATTGGGGATTCCAAGCTGATAGATTCTTTTTATATGACCGGGATAGCAGGATCTCCTGGGCGATCTGTACCACGCTTTTTTCATTACGATCAAGGCTGCCACGATCTGTCCTGACACCGTTGCCACTGCTGCACCGGAGATTCCCATTTCAGGCATTCCCAGCATTCCAAAGATCAGAAGCGGATCCAAAATGATATTGACGACTGCACCTGCGATCTGAGCGATCATTGGTGTCCTCATATCGCCCTCTGCCTGCAGGATCTTACTCCAGATTCCCTCCGTAAAAAGACCAATGCTGAAAAGACAGACGATCCTGCCGTATGCCACCACATCCCGGATCACTTCCGGGGAATCTGTTGACATACCGGCATATGCCGGCAGCGTAACATAGCAGACTGCTGCAAAAATAATCCACAGGATCAGTCCCAGCGGTGTACCAGTTCCCGCCACCTCTTCTGCTTTTTTCTTCTTTCCGATTCCAAGATAATACGCCATATCAGTATTGATACCGACTCCTGTTCCCACTCCCAGTGCGATCATGAGAAGCTGCACCGGATAGATGATCGACAATGCCGTAAGTCCGGTCTCCGAATACTTTCCTACAAAAAAACTGTCTACAATATTGTATAATGCCTGGATCAGTTGTGCCAGCATGACCGGTGGTGCAATTTTTAACAGGATCCTGCTGACCTTTTCTGTTCCGTAAAAATCTGATGTTTCCATAAAACCCTCTTTATTATTTAGCAAATCAAGTTTTCCTTCATTTACAATAGAATAACACAGATATTTATATTTTTAAATGTTGTGTGCGTTTTCATTTACTTTTATAAATATCTGTGTTACCAGTTGAAAGCATTTTTCAATTTTTATCTTATCTCTTATTCATACCGTAACGCGTCGATCGGGTTCATGTTGGCTGCTTTCACCGACGGAATCAGTCCGAAGATTACTCCGATCAGCGTAGAGAACAGGACTGCCACTACAATTGCTGTACCGCTGATCGCCACAGGCACAGCGGAAACTCCCGAGATAATATATGCCAGTGCGATTCCCACCGCAACACCGATGATTCCACCAAGCAGAGTCAGTACTGCTGCCTCTGTCAGGAACTGGAACAGGATTCTCCTTTTTCTTGCTCCCAGTGCCTTTTTAAGTCCGATCTCTCTTGTACGCTCTGTGACCGATACAAGCATGATATTCATAACTCCGATTCCTCCTACTAAAAGAGAAATACTGGCGATCCAGATCAACTGCTGGTTCGTCGAATTACTGATCTCCTGGATCTGAGTGGCCTGTTCCAGCAGATTTTCTCCTTTATATTTGATGGAATCATCGGATACAGACAGATAAGAATTAAGGACCTCTGCCGCATCTTCCCCCGCCTTTGTCATATCATCCGTCGATGTGGCACGTACTACCACATTCTGTGGTTCATCATACTGATACAGCGTCGGCCAGACTGTATCAGGGACGCAGACCATTCCACTTCCATCATTTGACATATAGCGATAATAATCATCCATGGAATTGATCACCGGCTGGGATGCCGCTTTTCTGGCAATCAGACCGATCACCGTAAACGGTTCTCCTTTCATTTCAATCGTCTTTCCGATCACATTCCCGTCCGGGAACAGATTGGATGCAGAAGTCTTGTCAAGCAGTGCAACTTTTCTGTTCTCCGAAAAATCTTTCTCTGAAAATCCACGTCCTTTTGTAATCTGATAACCATATACATCCAGATAATCAGAGTCTACTCCCATGATCGTTCCGTTGGAAAGGGACTGGGATCCGTTAAAGACTGCATCATATTCATTTCTTGTATAGTAGAGTGCTGCTGTCTCCACTGCATCAGATTCTTTTATTTCCTCCAGTACATCCTTACTGATCACCGGTACTCCGTCCGGGACATTTCCATAGCTCAGATCAATCGGCCATTCTCCCTGGTAAAGCTGGATATTCACTGCATTATTTCCTGCTCCTACCAGATTTTCCTTGATCTGTTCATTTGTCCCCTTGATTGTTGATACAATTGCAATGATCGAGCCGATTCCTATGATGATTCCAAGCATCGTCAGAGCAGATCTTAATTTGTGGTTCCAGATTCCCTGAAACGCAAGTCTGATATCTTCCAGCATAGAAATCCCCCCTTACTTATAATCATATAATGTATCTGTCGACTTTGTCTTCGCACCTTCCCGAACATCTCTTCCATATGGAAATGCAATCTCGTCATCCAGGCTCAGACCGGATACGATCTCCAGAGAACCGGATACATTTTTTCCAACTTCGACATACTGCTTTTTCAATTTTCCGTTATCACCCTTTTTATATACATAATATTGGTTTCCGTCTTCCCTGACAAACATCTGCTCAAGATAGATTTCATCCTCATCCTGGGAAGAAAGATCATCAATACTCAGATCTACTCCGTCTCCATTGGAAAGTTCCGCGTCCCCATGGATCACTGCTGTGAATGGATAATAAGAAAGATTTTCATTATTTCCGTCCGAATATCCTGTTAACGGCGAACTGCTGACTCCGCTGATCGTCGCCTCATAAGTCATCCCGCTGGTCCATGACGTAACAGTCACAGTCATTCCCTCTTTGATCTTATCAAATGCTGTCTCTGCCACACGCCCTGTCACATAAAATCCATCCTCACCTACAACACTGATGATCGGTGTATTTTCCAGTCTTGCTGTCTCTTCATCCGTCACCGATTTTACGGTTCCTTCCACTGTACTGGTTACGATCGCATTGTCTACCTTTTTTTTCAATTGCTTCAGTTCCAGTTCGGCTGTTCTCTGCTCCAGTTCCAGCTCTTTTAACCGTTCTTCCTTCTCCTGAATCTCTTTTGCCAGCTCTTCTTTTGTAGGTCCATCTGAAATTCCCGGATCATCCGGTTCAGATGGATCTTCCGGCTCGGACGGTGTATCCGGTTCGTCCGGTACATCCGGTTCAGATGGTGTGTCCGGCTGGTCTGGCTGAACCGGCTTGATGATCTGACCATTCTTTCCATCCAGTGTCCATTCATAAAGAATCCTGGTCGGATTATCCTTATCATCTACCACTTCAAATGTGCAGATTTCTCTATTTTCCAGCACTTTCAGCATAAACTGTGCATGAACCGTCACCCCAGGTGCACAGAGATACCGGTAAGGTTTTTCTTCTGTTCCGTCACCATCCTCATTGTACGGAACGGACTCTTCCGTAATCTTATCATAAATCTTTGTTCCCTTTAATTCTTCCGGGAAGGGTTTACCGGTCTCTTTTCCATCTGTCACCGTTGAATCCTGATCCGATCCTGCCGTTCCGGTATCCGTATTTCCTTCCCGAGCAGTCATATTCTGCCTCTGCACTGATGCTGTTGTCCTGCTCTTCCCTGTATCTGCGTTTACGACTGCATCTGTTCCTGCCGCACTGGCCTTCACAACTGTATTGGTCCCTGCTACATTTCCTTTTGCAACCGCTTTTGTCTCGGTTGCACTGGTTTTCACAACTGGATCTGCTCCTGTCGCATCGCCCTTTGCAACCGCTTTTGTTCCACGCAGTTGCTTCAGTTCTGCTTCAATATTCTTACGGTTTAAGGCAATTCCCTCAATCTCCATCTGCTTCATTTCTTTTTCCATCGTTGCCAGAGTTGTATCATAAGCAACCAGACGATCCCCGATCTTAACCGTATCTCCGGCTTTAACATAGACTTCTTTCACAGTAAGAGAGTCATCATAATAGATATCCTGGTTCATATTCGTTGTTACAGTTCCGTAATCAGAGATTTCAGAACCGCTGGACCAGCCACCGGAATTCATATTACTGACAGGAGCTACTTTTACCGCTTTTCCGCTTCCCTGCACAGCCGCAACAATGATCCCGGTCAACAGGACTGCTGCCGCAATGCCGGAAACCGAACCGATCAGGATCTTTTTCTTATTCTTTTCCATTCTCCTGCTCCTCTCCGTCCTTCAATCTTCCATCTTTGATCATCACCATCCGGTCAGCACACCCTGCGATCTGTGCATCATGTGTGATCATCAGCACTGTCATTCCTTCCTGATTCAGTTCTGAAAATAATTCCATGATCTGCCGTCCCGAAACCGAATCCAACGCTCCCGTAGGCTCATCTGCCAGCAGAAGATCAGGGCCGGTAACGATTGCTCTTGCGATGGCCACACGCTGCTTCTGTCCTCCTGATAACTGCGTCGGTCTGAAATCCAGGCGATCCCCAAGTCCGACCCGTTCCAGTGCTGCCTTCGCCCGCTCCATCCGCTCTTTTTTGGATACATTGGAATAAAGAAGTGGCAGTGCCACATTATCCAGTGCTGTCTGTTTTGGCAGCAGATTAAATGTCTGAAAGACAAATCCAATGGAGCGGTTTCTGATCTGTGCCATTGTCCGGTCGTCAAAATCTTTCAGGTCTGTCCCGTTGAGCTGATAGACCCCGGAACTTGCCACATCAAGACATCCGATGATATTCATCAGAGTCGTCTTTCCTGAACCCGAAGGTCCCATGATCGCAACATATTCTCCGCGTTCTACCTGAAAGCAGATATCTTTCAAAACAGGGACTGTCAGTTTGTCCTGAACGTAATCTTTATATATATGTTCTAACTTCAGAAGCATTATTCGTCCTCCATTCCTCCATCTTTCTGCAGATTTTCAGATGTCCCGTCTTCCGGTTCTGCCTCTGCTCCATCTTCCGGCTCTGTTCCTGCAGTTCCATTCGGTTCATCTTCACTGATTCCACTTTCATTATTCACTGCCGTATTTTTTACAACCGCTGCACCTTTTTTGCAATCTTCGCTTGGCCACACGATATAATCCGTATTCTTCAGTCCGTCCAGTACTTCCCAGGTATCCATATCCTCATTTTTCTCACCCAGTTTGATCTCTCTCTTTTCAAGGCGGTCATTCTTGCCTGCCACCCATACATACGGAGCATCAGAATCTGCATCTACGATATAGGAACTCATCAGCCACATACCAGAATCTGTCTCACTTCCTGTTCCGGGTTCAACATAGACGTGCTGTCCGAGCATCAGCCCTTCACTTTTCTCCAGTGTCACGTAAAATGGATATTTCGTTGCCTGCTGGGAACTGTCAGAACCGGAATAATAGCTGTTCTGAGAACCACTCTCCGGCTTTTCCGTATCAATAGAATCCACTGTTCCCTTCCATATCTGCGTCTCATCCACTCTTGAACGAATCGTCACTTCCATTCCCGGTGAAAGATTTCCAATATTCTGCTCGCTGATCTTTCCTTTGATCCGGTATTTTCCTGTAGAAAGAATACTCATAAACGGTTTCTTTTCTCCGGTAACATCATCATATCCCTGCTCCTCGTTAATTTCCTGAACGATTCCTGAAATCGTAGATGTCACAACAGAAGATTCCAGGTTCTTTTTCATACGGTTTACTTCCAGTTCTTTTACTTTATAATTGTATTCTTCCTGCTTCACATTGGTCTGAAGTTCCTGGATCTGAGTCGTATAAGATAACTGCTCACTGGCCGGGGCATTCTTTTTCTCCGCTGTCAGGGTCGCAATCTGGTTATTCAGGTTGCTGATACTGTTATTGATCTTATCCAGCTCCAGATTTCTCTGTTCCAGTGTCATCGCAAGCTCTTCTGTATCGAACTCATACAGCTTTGTCCCAGGCTTTACTTCCTGCCCCTTCTCCACAAAAATCTCTTTTACTTTCTGATCATCTGAAAGCGTCAGTTTCAGAGTATCCTGTGCCTCCACAACGCCGGAAAACCGGTTCTGAGTCCCCAGTCCTGTTCCCGTCAGCATACCGACGGAATCTGCATACAGCACATCTTCTCCGTTCCCGCTTCCTTTTCCGGTCACTGCCCTGATCACCAGAATCACGACCAGAAGTACTGCCAGTATGATCCCCGCTATTATCAGCATCTTTTTCTGCTTCAGGCTCAATTTCTTTTCTTTCACTTGCCTTTCCCTCCTTTTAAGATCACAGCCATTCCCAGGATCTGTTAGTTTCAGTATATCTTATCTCCCCTGTAAAATCACTTGAAGAATTTCTTAATTTTCTCCGCTGACTCTTAATTTTTTCATTGTCTGCGTAAAGATAAAAAACTCCTTCCGGAAATATCGTAACATCAGTTTCTGACATTTCCAAAAGGAGTTTCTCATCATTTACCGGACTTCCCCTCATCCGGACAATCTCTTAAAAGCAGAGCATTTTATCTCTTTTTTTCTTCCTCCGGCAGTTCTTTGCGGATCTCTTTTGTACGGATTTCTTTACAGATCGCATCAATAAATTCATCCAGGGATTTTGTTCCTTCATTTCCTGCAAACCGGCTTCTGACAGATACGGTTCCATCTGCCTCTTCCTGCTGTCCTACAACCAACATATACGGAAGTTTATCCAGTCTTGCTTCGCGGATCTTGAATCCGATCTTTTCTGAACGGTTATCTACCGTCACATCAATATCATTCTTTTTCAGTTCTGCACATACTTTATTTGCATACTCCTCATACTTTTCAGAAATAGGAAGTACACGCACCTGCTCCGGGCATAACCAGGTCGGGAACTTTCCGGCATACTTCTCGATCAGCCATGCAAGTGTTCTCTCATAGCATCCCATGGAAGTTCTGTGAATGATATACGGACGTACTTTATCTCCGTTCTGATCGATATAATACAGATCAAAGTTTTCAGCGATTGCACAGTCAAGCTGGATCGTGATCATTGTATCTTCTTTGCCATATACGTTCTTTGCCTGAATGTCGATCTTCGGACCATAGAAAGCTGCTTCTCCGTCAGCCTCTACAAATGGAACGCCCTTTTCACGCAGTACTTCACGCAGTGCTTCCTGGGTTCTGTTCCAGTAATCCTCATCCCCAAGATATTTCTTTTTATTTGCCGGATCCCATTTTGACAGACGGTAGGTCACATCATCCTGAAGTCCCAGCGTCGATAATACATAATAAGCAAGATCAAAGCAGTTCTTCAGCTCTTCCTCTGCCTGATCCGGACGGATTACATTATGTGCCTCTGTGATCGTAAACTGACGGACACGTGTCAGTCCGTGCATCTCACCTGAATCCTCGGAACGGAACAGTGTAGATGTCTCACTCATACGATATGGAAGATCACGATAGGACTTCTGCGTATTCTTATATACATAGTACTGGAATGGACAGGTCATCGGGCGGAGTGCAAAAACTTCTTTATCTTTTTCTTCATCACCAAGAACGAACATTCCTTCTTTGTAATGATCCCAGTGTCCGGAAATCTTATACAGATCTGATTTCGCCATCAATGGTGTTCTTGTACGGACATAACCCCATTCTTTATCTTCCAGATCTTCAATCCATCTCTGCAGTTTCATAATCATTTTTGTTCCCTTTGGCGGGAATAACGGAAGTCCCTGTCCGATTACATCTACTGTTGTAAAGAGTTCCATCTCACGTCCCAGCTTATTATGGTCACGACGCTTTGCATCTTCCAGTTTTTCAAGATATGCATTCAGTTCTTCCTTTTTATTAAATGCAGTTCCGTAAATTCTCTGAAGGCGTGCTTTATCGGAGTCTCCTCTCCAGTATGCCATGGATGAAGAAGTCAGCTTAAATGCCTTGATTCCTTTTGTTGTCATCAGATGAGGACCTGCACATAAATCAACAAATTCTCCCTGATCATAGAAAGAGATTTCTTCTCCTTCCGGAAGATCTTCGATCAGTTCTACTTTGAAAGGCTCATTCTTTTCCTGCATGAATTTAATTGCTTCTTCTCTTGGAAGTGTATATCTCTTCAGCTCATGTCCCTCTTTGATGATCTTCTTCATTTCCGCTTCCAGCTTATCCAGAGTCTCTCTTGAAAATGGTTCTGCCTCAAAATCATAATAAAATCCGTCTTCAATTGCCGGCCCGATTGCAATTTTTGCATCCGGAAACAGTCTCTTTACTGCCTGTGCAAGCACATGAGATGCTGTATGGCGGATCACCTTCAATCCCTCCGGATCACTTGCTGTGACAATATTCAGTTCACAGTCACTGTCAATCACTGTCCTGAGATCTACGATCTCTCCATTCACTTCTCCTGCACATGCAACTCTTGCAAGTCCGCTGCTGATATCGGCTGCAATGTCATACACCGATTTTGCTTCACTGTACTCTTTCACTGAACCGTCTTTTAATGTAATTTTCATGTTCCTGCTTCCTTTCTTTGTTCATTTTCCCGTGTCAGGGAAATTCATGGATCAGAAAACAACAACATGAAAAAATCCCTGACACTGCATCTCTACAATGTCAGGGACGATATCTTCATCTACCGTGGTTCCACCCGTCTTCATCTTTTCCTCTCCGGCACTCTGCATATCTGCTAAAGCCGGCTTATCAAAAAGAAAAGATCTCATTCATGATGATAACGGAATCACCGGACCGGATTAGGGTCACTCAGAGCTGGTCTTCACATAAGTTCCATCAAAATGCTCCCACCAAATGCACTTCTCTCTGCGACTTCTACTTATGCTACTCGTCTCTTCAACGCTTTATTCGGTGTTAATTGTAACCTCTTTTTCTGTATCTGTAAAGACCCTTTTTTTCTTTTTTTCATGTCCTTTATCACGAATTTTTTTACGGTTCTTTTTGCGAATCCGGAATTGAACTTTTCTTTTTTGAACTTTTACATTTCCCATTTTCAGTTTTTATATTGAACTTTTTTCTTTTTTATGGTATGATCTCTTCATGATTTGAACTTTTAGGTTCTGAAATTGAACTTATATTCATATCATAATTTGGATCTGTTGATCCTGCCATCATTTTAATGATGTCAGGCTCAAAAGGTCTGAAACCACGTGTGCTTGCACACTGGTGGTAGAATGACCTTGAGACCCGCCCCGATATGAGCATAAAAGTGGGGCGTAAGCACCATGATATGCGAATAGCGGGTAGGATTGTGGGAGTGCGTAGCACGAAACAATCCGTTGGCATCATTGTTGGGGGTTTTTGACCCCAACATCTTTTAATATGAATTTTTATAGAAAGGATGTTTCTATGGTTACTTTTTCTGACCGGCTAAAATCTGCAATGGAACAAAAACATCTCAAGCAGGTGGATCTCATCCGCATTGCTTCACAGCAGGGCGTGAAGCTTGGGAAAAGTCATATCAGCCAGTATGTAAGCGGGAAAACGATTCCCCGGAATGATATCCTTCATTTTCTGGCAGATACGCTGGAAGTAGATGCCGGATGGCTGAGCTGTAAAACGGCAGAAGATCCTGCTCCGACCGGTTCCATTTCACATTCCACCTCTGCTCCCGAAAAGAGTCAGCAGGAAATTCTAAATCCAGGAGGTAATAATACGATGCGAGAATTTAAAAAATCATCCAAATTGAATAATGTACTTTACGATGTCCGCGGTCCGGTCGTAGACGAGGCCGCAAAAATGGAAGAACGCGGCACCCATGTCCTGAAACTGAACATCGGTAATCCTGCTCCTTTCGGATTCCGCACACCCGATGAAATCATTTATGATATGAGTCACCAGTTATCTGACTGCGAAGGATATTCCGCTTCACAGGGACTTTTTTCTGCACGAAAGGCGATCATGCAGTATGCCCAGTTGAAAAAGCTCCCTAATGTAACGATCGATGACATTTACACCGGAAACGGGGTCAGCGAATTGATCAATTTAAGTATGTCTGCTCTTTTGGATGACGGGGATGAGATTCTGATTCCTTCTCCTGATTACCCACTTTGGACCGCCTGTGCCACACTTGCCGGCGGAAAAGCCGTCCACTATCTTTGCGATGAACAGTCCAACTGGTATCCTGATATCAGCGACATGAAAAAGAAGATCAATGACCGCACGAAAGCTCTTGTCATCATCAATCCGAATAACCCGACCGGTGCTCTTTATCCAAAAGAGGTACTTCAGCAGATCGTTGATCTGGCAAGAGAACACCATCTGATTATTTTTTCTGATGAGATCTATGACCGCCTTGTTATGGACGGACAGGAACATATTTCGATTGCATCCCTTGCACCGGATCTGTTCTGCGTGACGTTCAGCGGACTTTCCAAATCTCATATGATCGCAGGTTTCCGTATCGGATGGATGATCTTAAGCGGAAATAAATCAATCGCGGCAGATTATATTGAAGGATTAAAAATGCTTTCCAATATGCGTTTATGTTCCAACGTACCTGCACAGTCCATTGTGCAGACTGCTCTCGGCGGTCATCAGAGCGTGGAAAGTTATATCGTTCCCGGCGGTCGTATTTATGAGCAGAGAGAATATATCTACAATGCTCTGACCGATATTCCAGGTATCAGTGCCGTAAAACCACAGGCAGCATTTTATATGTTCCCGAAGATCGATACAAAGAAATTCGACATCGTAAATGATGAAAAATTTGCTCTTGATCTCCTGCGTGACAAAAAACTTCTGATCGTACATGGTGGCGGATTTAACTGGAAAGAACCGGATCACTTCCGTGTTGTATATCTTCCGAGAATTGAGATCTTAAAAGAAGCCGTCGAAAAGATCGGCGACTTTCTGAGTTACTACAGACAGTAATTTCTGTATCCGGTCGTTTCATTTTTTATTGAATACAGATTTATAAAATGCTCACTTCCCGGGCGAACCGATTTTCTGTTCATCCGGGAAGTTTTTCATACCAGGCTATTCAGGATGAGCTGCCAGCAGCAGGTTCTCTGTATACCCGATCATCTTTATTTTCCTACTGAAATATTATTTCTCCGGCATTTTCGCTGATGTATCCCACACAGTTCATTTCCACACGCCCACAGTAAAAAAACAACTCCGGCAAACCAGTAATCTCTGTCGTAGGAACTGCTTCTTCCTGAAATTGTGATGATTCCTCTCACCAGACAGCCCGCAGTCAGTGTTGCAATCCATACAACGTATAACCAATCCCAAAAGACAAAAGCGAAACTCCTCCAATTTTCAGGATTTCTCTGTATAGGAAACTGTATGCTGTCTTCAGGGCTGCTCCCTTTCCCTGATTTTCCGCATATCCGATCACGGTTGCCCATTCTGACCGTCCATTCTTGGGCCGCCCTGTCCCGGTCCCTGCATGCTCTGCCCTTCTGAATAAACCAGGCTGCTCATCGTAATTTTTTCACTTTCCAAACCGGTCGTAAGAGTATAGGCTGCCCCCTCTTCCAGTTCCTCACAACTGATCACAACAGAATTAAAATCCCTGACCGGTGTATAACTTACCAGCACCGTTCCATCGGTATCTTTCAGTGTAATTTCACCACTCTGATCTGTATCCAGATTGATGAGCATCGTTCCCTGCGTAGAATCTGATCCAAAATTCTGTGCCATTCCGCTCATGCCTGCTGCAACGACTGTTCCACCTGTGATGGTCGCTGTTCCGTCATAATCCAAAGCTCCGTTTCCGTCATCCCCGGGACCTGATACATAGATCACACCACCACTCACGCTGAAATCTCCATTACTGTCAATTCCGTCACCTTTTGCATCAATTTCAATTGTTCCGCCAAGGATATCGATATATGCATCTGAATCTTCCTGAAAAGTATTTTCACCAGGACGTCCCATACTGCTTTGATCGTTTCCTCCCGCTGCATTCAATCCGTCGTCACTGGATACAATTTTGATCGTTCCATCCTGTATCGTCACACTTTGCCCTTCAATTCCTTCATAGCAGTTCGTTATATCAATTTTCCCATCCAGTACAACGGTCTGGTCATCTGCATGGATTCCATCATCTCCCGAATTAATGGAATAAGTGCCTCCGCAGACATATACATTTCCGTTACAATGGATTCCATCATCCGCCGTGGCAAGCTGATATGTTCCATCTTTCAGAATGACATACTTTTGTGCCTTGATTCCCTTCGTACTGGTATCTGTCTCTGTGGAGCTGGTAGAAATATCAAAGCTTCCTCCGTCTGCCTGCACCACATAGGAAGAAGAAATTCCATCTCCTCCGGCAGCCAGTGTAAGAACACCTCCGGTTATATAAACAAATCCTTTTGTATCTTCATCTGTATCCTCACTGTGGATCGCATCTGTACCGGAAGTAATCGTAAATGTTCCATCTGCAATACGCACACTTTCTTTTCCTGAAAGTCCCTGCTTTTCTGACTGAATCTGATAGACTCCTCCGGTAAGAACAAGATCATCCTTTGAGACAATGCCATGGGCAGCAGAGGTGATCTTTAAAGTACCACTTCCATTCAATGTCAGATCTTCCCGCGAAAAGATTGCTCCGTCAATATTTGTATCCTCATTTCCAGTAAAAGAATTGGATACAATTTTATTTGTGCTACCATCTGCGAGGGTTATAAAGACTTTGTCTGCCTGTTCCACGCAGATTCCTGCCCCCTCTTCGTTTATAATGGATACATTTTCCAGGATCAGTTGTACTTTTTCCGTTTTATCTGTATCAACGACAACACTTCCATTACTTAGCGAACCGGTCAGAAGATACGTTCCACCTTCTGTAATCGTTACAGTCTGTCCGTCCATTTTTACTCCGTCACTGTCGCATTTTGTTTCTTCATCCGAAAGACTGATCGCAGTACATTCACTTTCATCATACTCTGTGTCTCGATCTCGTTCAGTAAACATATCCTCTGTATCTAAAATCGCAATATCACTTTCTGATATGATTGTATTTTCTGATCCGGTCGTTCCGTTTTTTGCTGAATTTGAAGTCCCCTGGGAGCATCCCGTCAGTTCCAATGCCCCTGCCATCAGTACGATAATCATATATTTTCTTTTCATAGAGTTTTCCTCCATTTCATTACAATCTGCCTGCCTCCTTCAGATATATTTTTACAGGCTTGTAGTTGTGGTTTCCTGATTTTTCACCATGATTTCCAGATTCCCATTTCTGCACCGCAAATGGTCGATCATTTCTTTTTCCTTTGAAGTATCTTTCAGGCTTAACTGATAGGTCAGTTTGAAAAGACTTCCCATATTGGTGGTCTTTACTTCTGTCAGTTCATAACGGCTCGTATACGCCTCAAGCAGATCATCAAAAACTTCCGTATAGTCCAGATCCTCCGGGATCGTGATCACCATGGTCTTCTCACTGCCTGCGTTCTTTTCCCATGCACGGATCTGCACATAGAGAGCCATGACTAGAGAAAGGATCACCATATAAAGCACTGCATACCCCAGATAGCCCATCCCACTTACCAGACCTGCTCCCATGGCAATAAAAATCGCTCCGATCTCTTTTGCACTGCCCGGCACACTTCTGAAACGAACAAGACTGAAAGCTCCTGCCACTGCCACTCCTGTTCCTACATTTCCATTTACCATCATAATGACGATACATACAACTGCAGGAAGAATTGCCAGCGTCCTCACAAATCCTGCATTATATTTTGATTTATATGTATAGGCTGCCGCAAGCACGATTCCAAGTAGCAGTGAGACTACCACGCAAAGCAGAAACTGATATACCGGGATCACCGTCACTGTACTGCTGTCAAAAATTCCTCCAAATAAGTTACTAAACATAATTTATTTCTCCTTCTCTTAATAGTGTTCTGTATGCATTTCCGTATTTTGAATACGATGTACGGAACATTTTATTTTCTGTAAGAAAATGACTCAGCCATAAAGGAATCGCATGCCCCACTTTTATTTCCAATAATGACTGATCCTCGTCCAGCAGGCTTCTTCCATAGATCGGACTGCTCAGGTCAAGATCTTCTGTTCTCCATAAAATATTCTGATCAAATGTCATCCGCAGTTCATGATCTTCTTTTCCATAGAATGCCTCACGCTCATAGGACAGCCACATTGCCGGGCGGATTCCCTGGTAAAGTCTCAGAGCATAATCCAGTTCTTCTCCGATCTGACTTTCCCCGACAACCCGTTCGCCCCGGCAAAGATACTGGATCGCTTTTTCGTATTCCGTACAGATTCGCCTTTTGTAGACGACTTTTTTATACTTCTTCTTTAACTCGATAAATGCCTCACCTGCCGGCTCTGCTCTTCCATAGGTACGGAGCCGCACTTTTTCTTTATATACTTTGTTCTCTATGGATCTGCGGATCAACAAATACTGTGGTGTGTCAAAATACAGATTACAGATGGTACTTTTTCCATATTCATCCGGGATCATGTACTCTTCCATCACGTTCTGTAAAAGCTCTTTCTGCTCCCGGGTCAGCAGATATTTATATTCATAACGTTTAAAAACTTTTTGCACTGCCATTGTTCTTTCCTCCTTACATCCTGCATTTTATCGGTCGTACCTTAAATCAACTTTAAATTACTTTTAAAGACACAAATACTACACACATTGCATCCATACAGTCTGCACATTGGTGTAAATGCAGAATTTCCTGGCACTGGCAGCTTTTTCTGTGTGTCCGGGTATAAAAAAAAGATCTGAAAATCATTTTTATGATCTTCAGATCTTTTCCTGCCCTGCCACCCGGGTCTTTTCTTACTTTCTATTCCGGCTTGCTTTCTATTCCGGCTTGCTTTCTTTTTCTGATTTCAGTCAGTCCAGCAGCTCTTTTACCATTTCTGCATCAAATACAACTTTCTTTTTCTGTTCCACTTCAATCTGATATAACGCATTTGCCGCAATATGCTCTGCCGCCTGCTCCAGATCACGGATTCCTGTTGTATCGGAATACAATTCAATCACCTCATCCAGTGCTTCGTCTGTCATGATGCACTCTTCTTCTCTCAGGCTCATACGTTTCAGTACTTTTGGTAATGCAAATTTAGAGAATATGATCTTCTTTTCCTCCGGAGTATAGTCCGGTATATCAATCACCGCAAAACGTGACATTAGCGGTGCACTGATCTGATCCTTATCATTCGCCGTTGCGATTGGATAAACACCTACAGTCGGAATCATACACTCCATATAGTTATCCGTAAATCCAAGATTATCAAGAAGTGTCAGAAGCACATCTGCCGGATTTCCATTTCCCTTTCCTGAAGCTGCCTTATCAAGCTCATTGATAATAAACACAAGATTCGACTCACCCGCCATGGAAAAGGCCTCCATAATGATTCCTGGCTTCGCATTGGAATAAATACGGGAACTTCCTGTCAACTGTTCAGGGTCATTGATCGAACTCATATCCAATGTTGTCCACGGTAATTTTAAAATACGTGCCACCGCATAGGCAATCTGAGATTTTCCGGTTCCTGCAGGACCTACCAGCAACAGTCCGTATGCCGGCAATGTATGTGTTCTGTTGATCTGAATGATCGTCTCGATGATCCTTTGCTTTACGCGTTCCATTCCATAAAGCTCTTCATCCAGAATCCTTCTTGCCTCTTCGGGATCAATGGCTTCAAAATAATCATTTTTCCATTGAATATTCATCATAATGGATAATGCCCGCTGTGCATGACGACGTTCTTCCTGCGACACCTCATGGGAACGTGCCACAGCAAGATTTCTTCTCGCCCAGAGACGGATATTATCCGGTAGCGTCCTTCCTGCACAGGTCATGAAATCAGTAATACTCTGAATACTGGTCAGCTTCATGTCATCCCCGTTCTCTTCTCCGTCTTCATCTTCTACTTCTTCCGCAGGTGCATTGCTTGCAAAAAGTCTCTCAATCATAAACTGCAGGAATCCATCCTCCGCAGACAGCTTCGTACCGCCACCAAATGCGATCTCCCTGATACGATACACGGCATATCCGCTTTCTGTATTCTTTCCTGATAAACGCACATTGATATGATTTTCTCCCAGCCATTTCAAAAGGCTGACAAACCGTGCATCCACAAGCAGAATATCCGCACTTATCGTTCCTCCGTCTTCATCAAATTCAAAAGCAGTCTGCTTACTCTGATTCGTGAAAATCCCACAGGAATGGTGATTCCACTCCTTTTTACTGTTATCCAGGACAAGGATCGGATTTTCAATGGACGCATGATCCTCATTAGATGAGAACGTGGTATATGTACATACAACCGGCTTTTTATCATCCGGTGCATTATTAAAATCAAATACTGGCATCTTCTGTACTCCTTTTTCACTTTCATTTTTCTTATTATAGCAAGAAACTATCAGATCTGTCCAGTCAGCCGGACGTATTACTTGTATAACCGTCCTGTCTATGTTATCATTAAAACAAATTATTTTAGGAGGTCATTACATATGAAATTTTGTCCGAAATGCGGGAATCCTACTGACGATCATGCTACATTCTGCAACCAGTGTGGTGCTCCCCTTAACGATCAGCCGAATACAGACGGAACTGCTCACAGTTCTTCTGATTTTCAGGGAACCGGAGGAACACAGAACAATTATTATCAGCAGAATAACTATTACCAGTCAACCGGAGGAACACCGTTCCGTTCTTCCTACGGGATTACTCCTCGCAGCATCCCTCTTTGCATTATCCTTTCCATTGTTACCTGCGGAATTTACGGCATTTACTGGATGCTGAAGCTAAATGATGAAATCAATCTCCTCTGTGGTGATACAAATGCGACAAGTGGTGCTTTGGTTGTTATCTTTTCTCTGATCACCTGCGGTATTTACGGATTCTACTGGATGTATAAAATGGGAGAGAAATGTGATTTTATTAAGGGAGTTCAGGGAAGTTCCGGTATTCTTTATCTCCTTCTTGGAATCTTCGGACTCAGTATCGTCGATTTCTGTCTTATTCAGGATACGATCAATAAGTCTGTCTGACTTTCTTAAAAAGAACCGCCTGCAAAGTTAAGATTTTTATCTTTTCTTCGCAGACGGTTTTCTTTTTACTTTTTTTCTGCCTTTCGGCTACGTAGTCCCGAATAAAAAGAGCGGATCTTTTCTGTCAGAATCGTAAGATATCTTAATACCGGTTCCGTTGCAATGGCAAATACGATAAATAGCATGATACATTTTGTCGTCATTCCGGTAATGGCAAAAAGATCATTCAGGAAAATACTACAGAACAGAAGTCCTGCAATACATCCTGTCAGAATCGCAGTTCTCAACATATTCATCGGTGCACTGATCTTATACAGGATCATAAATCCTACGATTGCCAGCAGCATTGTCGCTGCCGTCGAAATATCTGTTTCTCCTACCCCAAAAGTTTTTCCAAAAATCACAAGTGCTCCGACCGCTACTGCATCGGTAATGGCAGCCGGAAGTGCTTTCAAGAATACATTCGTAAGGAAATGACCTTTAATGATATTCTTATTCGGTTCCAGTGCAAGGAAGAAAGCAGGGATACCGATCGTAAACATACTGATCAGGGAAACCTGCGATGGCTCCAGTGGATACGTGAACATAAATACAACTGACATCAGGCTTAATAAAAATGAGAAAATATTCTTTACAAGGAACAAACTTGCTGAACGCTGGATATTATTGACAACTCTTCTTCCTTCCAGCACAACCTCTGGCATACACGAAAAATCTGATTCCAGAAGTACCAGTTGTGATGCCTGTGCCGCCGCCTCACTTCCAGAAGCCATCGCAATACTGCAGTCAGCATCCTTCAAAGCAAGAACATCATTCACTCCGTCTCCCGTCATCGCCACAGTCTTTCCGGCCTCTTTCAGTACCTGAACGAACTGCCGTTTCTGATTCGGGGTTACTCTTCCAAAGACTGTATTCTCAAGTACTGCTTTCTTTACATCATTGATGGATTTTAATTCAGAAGCATCCACGTACTGATCTGCATTTGCTATTCCGGCCTGCTTTGCAACCTTTGATACTGTAACCGGATTGTCTCCTGAAATGACTTTTACCTCCACCCCTTGTTCGGTAAAATACTCAAACGTCTCTTTTGCTGCCTCTCTGATCGGATTTGCAAGCAGGATATAACCAAGCGGACAGATTGGATTTCTCAGAGCCTTTCCGTCGATCGTACCGTCATAAGTTCCAAATACCAGTACTCTTGCACCGGTCGATGCCAGACTGGTTATTTTTGCTTCATAGGCTTCATACTCATCCAGCAGTACAAATTCCGGTGCTCCAAGCACATATGCCCCCTCTTCAAAAGTAACACTGCTGTACTTGGTCGCTGAGGAAAATCCGGTCTTTGCGACCGGCTTTGCCCCTGATACAGAAGTAAAATAAGCCTTTACCGCAGCCATCGTAATATTATCCTTCGTCATAGCGGCTGCAAAATCTCCTACCAGCGTTTCAAGCGGCTTCATTGTATCCGGGTCATACTGCTGCGTTGGGATCAGTTTCTGCACCTGCATCGTATTTTCAGTAATGGTTCCGGTCTTATCCACGCAAAGTACATCAACCCTTGCCAGTGTCTCAATGCATTTCATATCATGCAGCAGCACCTTTTTCTGTGCCAGTCTCATAGAACTGACTGCCAGTGCCACACTTGCCAGCAGATACAGCCCCTCCGGGATCATTCCGATCACTGCCGCAACCATGGACGTAACACTGGATCGGAACGAGGAATGCTGAAAGAAAAATGCCTGTACAAAAAGGATGATCCCGATCGGAATAATCGCAATTCCAACGCACTTTACAAGACGATCCAGCGAACGGATCATTTCCGACTGCTCTCCCTGCTGCATCTCTTTGGCTTCCAGCGTCAGCCTTGAAATATAAGAATCCTCACCGACTTTATCAAGTCTCGCGTGGCACTGTCCTGAAACAATAAAGCTCCCTGACATCAGCTTCGATCCCTTTTTCTTTGTGATCTCGTCGGATTCTCCGGTCAGCAGTGATTCATTGACCTGAACTTCCCCTGCACAGACTTCTGCATCCGCACAGACCTGGGCTCCTGCCTTAAAAATAACAATATCATCCACAACCAGTTCTTCTGCATCGATCATGGATTTTTTTCCATCTCTTACAACCATCGCATGAGGAGCATTGAGCATGGTAAGATCATCCAGTACCTTTTTCGCCCGGATTTCCTGAATAATTCCGATCAGCGTATTGGCAATGATCACCGGAAGAAATGTCAGATCCCTGAACGCCCCCACCAGGCAGAGCAAAACTGCCAGTACAAGAAAGATCAGGTTGAAATACGTGAAGACATTCTCCTGTACAATCTCCTTTGTAGTCTTGGATGTTGAATCTACCGCCTGATTCGTCCAGCCATGAAGCTTATGTTCCTGCACCTGCTGACTGGTCAGTCCCTTTCTGTAGTCCGGCGTATATCGCGTCGTCGGCATTCTTTTCTTTTTTTCCTCTGCCTCAACAGGCTTCCTTTTTCTTCTGGCCGCTGACATATCAATTCTCCTTTTGTATTCTTTCTGCTTCAGCAATAAAAATTGCTGCCCTGCATAAAGTAAGTATGCCCCGCGATGAAACTCGCGAGGCACACCACATCTGATTTTATTTTACCACATTCATCCGCATTTTCCACTATGTTTAGAAAAACTTTAACTAATCTTCAGACTCTGTTTTTATTTGTTCTCCTGAAATCTCTTTACGGTTCAGGATCTGCATAAACTCTTCTCCCGTGATCGTCTCTTTTTCATAAAGATATTTTGCAAGTTCATGCAGTTTCATCTTATTTTTCTCCAGCAGATCCATCGCTGTGTCATACCCTTCCCTGACTGTCTCTACGACCATATCATCAATCGTGGCAGCCGTTTGTGGAGAACAGCTTAAGGTACTGTCACCGCCCAAATATGGATTATTCTGGGTTTCCAGTGCCACCATGCCAAAACGGTCGCTCATCCCATACCTTGTGATCATGGCACGTGCCAGTTTTGTCGCCTGTTCAATATCGTTAGATGCACCTGTCGTGATCGAATCAAAGATCAGTTTCTCGGCACATCTTCCACCTGTCAGTGTTGCAATCTTATTCACCAGCTCTTCCTTGCTCATAAGATTCCGCTCTTCCGCTTCTACCTGCATGGTATATCCCAATGCTCCTGAAGTTCTCGGAATGATCGTAATCTTTGTCACCGGTGCAGAATGGGTCTGCAATGCGGCAACCAGTGCATGTCCGATTTCATGATAAGATACAATCAGTTTTTCTTTTGCGGAAAGTACCTGATTCTTCTTCTGATATCCGGCAATAACCGTCTCAATACTCTCTTCAAGATCCGCCTGTGTTACAAACTTCCGGTTCTCACGAACCGCCCGCAATGCCGCTTCATTCACCATATTCGCCAGCTCCGCTCCGGATGCCCCGGAAGCTGCTCTTGCGATCGCGTTAAAGTCAATGTCATCTCCCAGTCTGACCTTTTTCGCATGAACTTTCAGGATTTCTTCTCTTCCTTTCAGGTCAGGAAGTTCCACCGGAATCCGCCGGTCAAATCTTCCCGGTCTTAAAAGTGCCGGATCAAGACTGTCGGGACGGTTCGTTGCTGCAAGAATCACAACACCCTTGGATGCATCAAATCCATCCATCTCCGTCAAAAGCTGGTTCAGCGTCTGCTCACGCTCATCATTTCCTCCATATCCGGCATTATCTCTTTTCTTACCAATCGTATCGATCTCATCAATGAACACGATACAAGGAGCTTTTTCATTTGCCTGCTTGAAAAGATCTCTTACCTTAGAAGCACCCATACCGACGAACATTTCAACAAATTCAGAACCTGACATTGAGAAAAATGGAACATTTGCTTCTCCTGCCACCGCCTTTGCAAGCAGCGTCTTACCTGTACCGGGAGGTCCGACAAGAAGTGCACCTTTCGGGCAGATGGCTCCAATCTCCTGATATTTCTTTGGATTATGAAGAAAATCCACGATTTCTGTCAGCAGTTCTTTTGCCTCATCTTCCCCTGCAACATCGTTAAATGTAATTCCTGTCGTAGACTCAACATATACTTTGGCATTGCTTTTTCCAAACTGCATAAATGGATTTCCGGCAGTACCTCCCCCCATCTTTTTCATCAGACGCTTTGCAAGGAACTGTCCCAATACCCAGAAAATCACGATTGGCAGAACCCATACAAGCAGGAAACTGACAAGCGGATTCATCTCTTCCTGTGCAATTCTTCCAAATTCACATCCGGCTTCTTCCAGCCGGTTTACAAGATCCGGGTCTTCAAACGTCGTTGTCTCATAGTAATTCGGCTCAGCCGCTTTATCCGTAAAATAAATCGTATCGCCATTTAATTCTACTTTGGACACTTCTTTTTTATCAACCATCGTAAGAAATGTACCGTAATCTACATCTTTTACTTTATGATGATTCATCAGATTGGGAAAAAGAAATGTATTAAGCAGTATCAGTATCACCAGAGCAATCAGGTAATAAAATATCAGAGGTTTTTTGGGTTTCTCTACTTTTTTCAATTTGACTCCTCCTTCGTTCTGTCATTTTATATCTGAAGATCCAGTTCTATTTCCCTGCTTTTACCCAGATTGCTTTCAATAACTGAATCACTGGTATATTCAATGCCGCAAGCCCATACACAGTAAAGAGCTGTGTGAAGCTCAGTGTCTGTACTTTAAAAATCGTATGCAGTCCAGGGATCATAACGACTGCCGTCACCAGCAGGATTCCCAGTGCAAATGCACCGATCAGATACTTATTATCTGCCACCTTCTTTGTAAATACAACCGGTTTGTTCGATTTACAGTTGAATCCATGGAACAGTCTTGCCGAACAGAGTGTTGCAAATGCCATCGTACTCGCCAGCAGTGCATTTCCATCCCTGTATCCGATCAGAAATGCCGTCATGGTTGTTGCACAGACAGATACTCCCTCCACTGCGATCCTCAGCAAAAAGTCTTTCGTAAGGATTGACTCATTCAACGGTCTTGGTTTCTCTTCCATCACAGCTTTGGAATGTGGCTCAAGTCCCAGTGCGATCGCCGGAAGACTGTCCGTCAGCAGATTGATAAAAAGTAAATGCACCGGTGCAAACGGAACAGGAAGTGCAAAAATTGACGCAACCAGTACTGCCAGGATCGCCCCGAAATTTCCTGATAATAAAAACTGAATGGCAAATTTGATATTCCTGTAAAGATTTCTTCCATTTTCAACCGCCTTCACAATCGTAGCAAAATTATCATCTGTCAGGATCATCGCTGCAGCGTCCTTGGACACTTCACTTCCGGTAATTCCCATTGCAACACCAACATCTGCCTGCTTTAATGCCGGTGCATCATTCACACCATCCCCCGTCATGGAAACGATATTTCCTTTTTCCTGCCATGCCCGCACAATCCGGATCTTATGTTCCGGCGACACTCTTGCATATACAGAAATTCCTTCTACAAAATCCTTCAGCTCCTCATCCGACATCCGGTCGATCTGAGATCCCTCACATGCTTCAGATTCTTCTTTCAAAATCCCAATCCTTTTTGCAATCGCCGCTGCTGTTACTTTATGATCTCCCGTGATCATGATTGGACGGATTCCTGCCCTCTTGCACTCGGCAACCGCAGCAGCGGACTCTTCCCTCGGTGGATCCATCATGGCAACCAGTCCCAGGAATATCAGGTGATCCTCGTCCTGAAGCGTCAGTTCCATCTCATCTGACACAACTTTATATGCAAAAGCAAGTACACGAAGTCCCTCTTCTGAATACTTCCGGTTTTGTGCCTCAATCCTTGCACGGTCCTCCCTCGTGATCTCATACACTTCATCTCCCAACTGGATCAGATCTGTCCTGTCCAGCAGCACATCCACAGCTCCTTTTACGATCATCGTCGGGATTCCGTTCAACATATGCTTGGTCGCCATCAGTTTTCGGTCGCTGTCAAACGGGTTTTCACTTTCTCTTGGATACTTTTTCCGAACCTCCTCCGGATCCATCCCCAGCCCACTTGCAAGATTTAAAAGTGCTGTCTCAGTCGGATCTCCAATCTCAATACCATCCGCATTGGTTGCATCGTTGCAGAGAATACTGCTGATCATCAGACGGCTTTGTGAACTGTCTGTCAGATCTACTGCACCGGCAGGAATACTCTTTTCATCCACGTAGTAATCTTCCACGGTCATTTTATTCTGCGTCAGTGTTCCCGTCTTATCTGAACAGATAACCGATACACTTCCAAGGCCTTCCACTGCCTGCAATTTTCTGATGATTGCATGTTCCTTTGCCATCTTCTGCGTACCGAAGGAAAGCACAATGGTCACAATCGAACTCAGAGCCTCCGGAATTGCTGCAACTGCAAGAGCTACTGCAAATAAAAATGCATCTCCGATATTATCTCCCCGCAGGATACTGATTCCGAACAAAATACCACAGAATACAAGAATCAGGATGGAAAGCTTTTGTCCGAACTGATCCAGGTTCACCTGCAATGGAGTCCGCTTTTCTGAAGTATTCTTCAGAAGTCCTGCGATCTTTCCAACCTCTGTCTCCATTCCGATCTCAGTTACAAGAAATGAACCTCTTCCATAAGTGACAAAACTGCCCGAATAAACCATATTCACCCGGTCTCCAAGTGGTACATTTTCTTCTTTTATAATCGTCGTTGTCTTTTCTACTCCCAGGCTTTCTCCTGTCAATGCACTTTCATCCACTTTCATGCTGGCACACTCTAAAAGCCTTCCGTCTGCCGGAATATAATCTCCTGCTTCCAGCATCACAATATCTCCTACTGTCACTTCTGCGGAAGGGATCTGCACAACTGCCCCGTCTCTTAGCACCTTCGCCTCCGGCCCGGAAAGCTTCTTCAGACTTGCCAGTGACTGTTCTGCCTTGATCGTCTGCACTGTCCCCAGTATTGCATTCATCGTAATCACGATCAGGATAACTGCGGCACTCTCCACATCTCCCATAAATCCTGATGCCACCGCAGCAATGATCAGAATAATGACCAGAAAGTCCTTATATTGTTCCAAAAAGATCTGTAAGATCGTCTTTTTCTTTCCCTCGACCAATTCATTCGGTCCATACTGTTCCTGATGTTCTCTCACCTGTTCATTCGTAAGCGGTTCTAAAGAGCCATTTACTTCCTGCAGCACTTCTTCACCTGACATTTGATAATATGATCTCATTTTTGCTCCTCCTGCATTTACCTCATAATTATAAGATAGCAAACCTGCCACCGATACCTGCTTCTGTATTCTCTTGTATAAAAAATGAGACTTTTATTGCACCTCGATATGCAATAAAAGTCTCACTATTTAATCACGATACGGATGCTAAATTCCATCGGTTCTGGCGACATCGCAAACACTTATTAAAAAGTGCCAGTTACTCCCTCTTATTTATTAGATATAATAAAGATTCTATTCTAAATTGTCAATAAACTTTATCCTTTTTTCATAAAGCTTTAATATCTTTTAACAAAAAGAAAAACCCGGGAAACCTGCATTTCCCGGGCGAATTGATCACTTTCTCTGAATCTTAAACGATTCCCTGAGCTGTCATTGCAATGGCACAATGTACGGCGTGGTTGCTGCATCTGCGAGAATTTTGTCGCTCACCAGTATACAGTCATTGTCTGACAATTCATTTTTGCACCCGTGAACTCCGGTCTATCTTTCCACTACTACGAATCGCCTTTCCTCTTTTGGTCGCTCCGTTTCCTCGACACCGCAGACCGTGACATTTGCTCGTTGTGCCTTGCGTTCTGCATTGCATCGAATTTCATTCCCGTGACCGCAGAGACATTTCATCTTTGTATCATATACATAGAAATATGCCATCTCACTCCTCCTCAGCTTCACGTTGCAGTTCCCATCCTCGTGTCTCTGCCTCTTTCTTGGTGTCAGCAGTATCCATCAAACCGCCTCTCGCCCTCTGAGAATCTTCTCAACAATCAGTTTTTCGATATACGCCGGACACGCTCTCTCTCCGTTCTCCCATCCGCTCAATGTCCGGTATGGAATTTCTAACCATTCAGAGACCTCACGCCTTGACATATTCATCTGTTTCCGTGCATCTTCTATTGTCATTCGTTCTCACTCCCTTGACTTTCTTTTTTTCTCCTGCTATGATTCGTTTATAGCACTTGGGGAGACTAGCAGGATGTTTCGGGATGTCTCCCCTCGTGTGACCCTTTATTCTATTTTATTCAAGCAATTCTGATAAGTATTCAATCAACTCCTCTTTCGGAGTGTCATTCCTAATTAGTGCAATTATCATCTTGATTATTCCTCTGAACTGGTTATTTGTCATTTGATTGCTCTCCATGCTTTTCTCCTTTCCTGCTATTCCCTTGTTACAATTATATTATATGCTCATTGAGCCACTTTGTCAACACTTTTTTTGCTCATTGAGCAACTTTTTTGCATAGAAAAAGGGCAACAGGAATCAACCTGCTGCCCTCTATTTTTTCATTATCCGACTTTCTCAATGCTGACGTGACATGCTGCTGCCGACAGGAACAATCCGTCGATAGTCTCCACCATCGGCAGACCGTCGCACATGAATATTCTCTTGCCGATATAGGTCTGACCCTTGGATGCACGACCGCACTCGTTGTCGATGGTGAACGATGCAGAACGTCTCAGTCTGAGACTGCCCTCACACACAACCGTGATGTTGAATCGTCCGGTCTGTTCCTTAACCCGTTCCGGTTCATTGCCCTGTTGCACATCTTCTCCTCCGGTGCTCTGTGGCTGTGCATTCGCCTCATTCTCGCCGTTTTCTCCGTTGGTTGGTTCATCTGTGCCCTGTGAGGCATTCTCGCCCTCTGTGTCGCCCTGTGGCTCGTTTCCTGTGACTGCTGCCACGGTTGCAGCAGTGGCAACTCCGACCTGCTGACCATCTGCATTGTAGGAGTTGACGCTGCCGTCTGCATTCGTTGCGAGTGCTCCATCGGGAACATTATCGGTCAATGACCCGATGACGTTTCCATTTTCATCCCACACCACGAGGCTCTCGTCCTTGGCTGCTGCCTTGAGTGCTCCCCCGATGGTCTTGTATGGCTTACACTGTGCCTTGATGAACTCTGTTCCTGTTCCGAGATAGTACATTGTTGTTTCGCTCATGATAGTTTCCTCCTATTTTTTTAAGTATTTTGAAGATGCAAAACCTGTCTGTCCGTTGTAGGCAATGAGCAACCATTTAATTCCGGACACGGTCGTATAATATCCGTAACATTTGACCTTTGAACCTTTCGGCATGGATGCAAGTTTTGTCTTGTTCTGTCCTGCTCCGGCTCTCAACGTCAACGGGTCTGTGTTAGTGCTGACCGTGTATGTGCCTGCGAGTGATTTATTGAACGACTTCGCCGAATCCACTTTCGTGCTCGATGTGGTTTCGCTTGATGACATCTGATTGCTCGTCGTACCGCCTGCAAAATCTGCCACACGTCCGTATCCGATGATGTACTTGTCAGATACGTTGATGTTTCTGTATCCGACTGCATCGTTCTTGTTGCCCTCGATGGCTTTGATTGTGCTGCCGGATACACTCACCACATATCCCACATGAGTGGAATCTGCTTGCGTATGTTTGGATGAATAGAAAATCACATCACCACGTTTCGGTGTGTATGTGCCTCCGTAGTATTTCGCCTTTTCATATCTTCCTTTGTTCTTGAACCATTTCACTCCTGCGTCGCATGAGGCGAATGTCGGAATGAGGCTCGTCGGTGCTCCCACCAGTCTCGCAATCGCTGTCACGAAAATCGCACACCATGCCACTGACATGGAAAACCCTGCTCCTGTCAATTCATTGTATAATTTGATGAACTGGTCATCACCAGTCGGCTCACTCACTCCGAGGAATGAGATTGCCTTTTTGATAATTTTTTCAATCATTATCCTGTTCCTCCTCTGTGTCGTCTCCGAAATCTCCCATGAGTTCCGGAAATTTCTCGTCAATAATTCCAAATAGCCACACGCCGATGAATATGAGCGGTGCTCCTATCCATATCGCACTCAGCAACACGGATATTCCTATCCCTACGACCCACGAGAGGAACGCTCCTGCATTCCCCTCCGGATACGCCTCCGGATACATTTCCCTGTCCTCGTCCTCTGCTTTTCCTATCCAGTAGAAAAACGCAATCAGACCGATGAATGTCAGCACCGCTCCCACGATGTAGATGGTCAACAGTATGTGCCAGTTGTTCATGAAAAACTGATACATTCACACCGCCTCCTCTACTGGGTATCGCCGGACACATATTCCTGTGCGGATTTATTTGTCTTGAGCATCGCTCTCATGCTCTCAAGTGCCTCGTCCACCCACATGGAGAACGTCGCAAATGAGACAATCTTTGCTGCCACCGGAAACCTGCTGATGAATAGGTCGTACACATATCTGAGTTTGAGTTGACCTGTTCCGTTTCCGAGTTCCTTTTCTGCTGTGGTTACCGCAAGTAATAACCACTGTTTGATTTTTGCCACCTGTTCCTTTGTTGGAAGTCCTGCAAATTTATATATGGCACATACAACGCCTCCGGCAACTGCTGCCAGTGCGACGATGATGAACCAGTTTTCAACAATCCATTCTGCCATTTTTATTCCTCCTCTGTCTCTGCCGTGGTTTCTGTTTCCTCCGGCTCTGCTTGTGGAGTTTCCGTCTTTGGTTTCATGACCGTTTTGGATACCTTAATGAGTGCCATCGCACCGCCCTCAACTGAGAGAAAACGGAATACATTCTCAATCAGTGTCGACGGTTCTGAGCCTGTCTTTGCAAATAACACAATCATAACGACCGTAAAGATTAAGGCTGCAAGGATGTCACAGATAACCACACGATTCATGAACTGACCGGAAACCTTGTTCTTTGCTTTTGCCTTTTTCAGTTGAATCCGTCTGAGTTTTCTCTCGTGCCGGATTTTCGCCTGCAATCGTCTTTTTGTTTCCCTGTTCACTTTTATCGCCTCCATTCGTGACGTTGCCTTGCCCTGTCGCCCTCCTGTTAATCAATCGGATGGATGGTTTCACCGTCCAGTCGCTTGTGATAACTCTTGAGTGATGATTCGACTTTTGCAACCCGTTCTCGCAGGGTCGCAATGTCCTCTCTGAAATTGCGGTTTTCGGTTTTAATTTCTTTCAAATCATCCGAAATCATTTCCAGTTTCATCATCACAAGAGTGTCGTTCTTTGTCTCCTCTTTGGTATCGCTGACCGCTTTCTCTGCTTCTGCCTTGGTGTCGTTCTTTTCATTCCTCTTTTTCGTACTCAGTCCGAAATACAACGCTCCGGCGACAGAGATGCCAGTCAACAGGATTGAAACCTCAATGGTCATCTGCTGCTCCCTCCTCAAGCGGTTCGCCGTCGTCGGTGTCAATAATGTGACGGAGGTGGTATTCATTCACATCCATCTTTCTCTCTGCCTCTGAGACCATGCCTCTGAGTTCTTTCTTGACCTGCTCCTCGACTTTCGACCGCTCAATCTCTGTCTGTTGTCTTTTCACGATGTCCGACAGGGTGTTGATGATGTCGCACATCTCTGAAATCAATTCAAGCGGTCTCATGATGCCGTTCTTTCCTCTCCGGTGATGTAGGTGTATTCTGCATCGGTAATCTTGCCGGATGCAGCACGTTCCGCAATCTGTTCTTTCGTGAGTTTTCCTGCCTCATACAGTCTCTTGAAACTTTCTACGACGATTCGCATTATAACAATCCCTCCTCTACCAGTTGCAAGGTGTACTCGTCAATTACTGCGGATTTCTGAAAATCCGTCACGCTGCTGACGATTTCGCTCTTGTTGGTGTTGACAACCTCCTGCACAAGTTTCATCTGCTGATACTCGTCCAGTGTCAACTCACGCTCCTCACGTTCCCATCCGACGACTTTTGTTCCATCCTCCTCGACCTTGGTCTTTTCCACGACATTGCGTCTCTGATAGACCGTTGTCGGAGAAAGTCTCTCATCGAACTCCTGCGGTTTTTCCGGTTCTGTTCCGAATACTGTTCTCCACTCTTTCACGTTTTTTCTTTCTCCTTTCTCCTTGAATGCTTGCTGACAATCCGTGAACCTCCCTTTTTTATTGCGGGGGAGTATCTCCCTCGTTCCCCCTCGCTGCTTACGCAACAACAGGCGGTTTACAAGAGAGGCTCGCCACGACGTATGTATACACGTCCGTCGCAGGGGCGTTCGCACTCCAGCACGACAAGCCGCACCTCGCCCCGGCACCACGGTCGCCACCGAAACGAGCAACAGAATGATTGTTGCTGCCAAACCATAACCCATCACATTCGTATGTGGTCTCACTTCCAGATGCAACGGTCGGGATTCTTCCGATGTCGGATGCCATTTCCATTCTTGAACAGTAGCCTCCGGATACTCCGGACGCTGTCAGTCCTGTGTTTGTGTACCCCTCACCTGTTGAGTTGTACGGAGGAACTGCTTTCACATGATACACTCCGTTGATAAGCAGCAGACCTCTCAAACGTTTCCCGTAGTTCGCAAAGAAGTTCTCACAGTAGAATACTTTGACTGCCTGTGTGGTCGATGTATAACCGAAAAACTGTCCTTTTCCGTTGAGTGTTCCGGTCTGCAAGAAATTGTCGGACTGACTGTTTCCGTTTCCAAACTTGCCTTGTGAGTTGGTGCTGCATGTAATCATCGTACACATTTCATACATGAGGTTGATTTCAGAAAATGACTGTTTATCCCATCTGTCACCGTTCTGCTTTGCTGCGGTCGTCTCCTGCTCGTCTGTCATGGAGGCTGTCGGTGTGAGACCGGAGAGCGAACGCATCCTGTTGTTGACTACCGAACCCTCGTACATCGGAAAATATGTCACGGGCAGGACATTTCCGTCTGCGTCGGTGTGTGCGTATGCTTTGTATGTGTCATCGTACTGCTCCTCACAGAACACAACAAAATGATAATTGTTCTGTGTCCATCTCTTGACCCAAATCAGAGGAATCTCGGACATTGCATTTCCACCGTATGATGTTTTTGTGATGTCCGATGCTCCTCCGTTCAGCTTGAGAGCATGGTTTTCATGATTCAGTTCATAGTCAACCGTCCCGTCCGTTCTTACCATGACCGGACGGTTTTTCTTTACGAACCAAATATCTCCCCAGTCTCCATAATCGAACCCGCCTCCCGTGAAATTCATTCCTGCGGATGTCATTCCAACCGCATCAAAAAGATATTTGACACGGGTTGCCGGATTGCTGTCGAGGAGGTTGATTCTCATTCCGTATCTTTTCGGTTTTGCTTTTGCGTCCTCGATAATTTTCTTTGTGTTGGAAAGAATCTCCTGTGACGTGGATTCTTTCGCCATGAATATTCTGTCACCTGCTGCCATTATTCACTTGCCTCCTCTGTATTTTCCTCAAAGTACAACGTACCGTTTGATATACCCATTCGATACTTGATAGCCGTTGCATCGTCCTTAAGTTCGACCGTGGTCGCCAGTGCTTTCATTTCTGCCAGTAACTCCGTGCCTTTAGCGACAAGATTGTTGTAGTAGGTCTGAGAATCCACATCCATTCCGGTCTTGATTTCTCTGACCTCCTCGATGTCGAATGCGACAGGGAGGCTCATGAACTCGGTCGAACCGTTACCGATTCGGATGATTCTGTGACCGCTTGTCGTGGTTTCGAGACCCAGTTCTCCATCATCGAGAACCCTCTTGCTCTCCGTCCACTCTGCGGTCGTTCCCTTTTTCAGAGTGATTGTTGCTGTTGCCATTCTTTTTCACCTCTTTCTCAAATTGTGTGTGACGTTCCTGCGATATACTTATCATAATCGGTCGTGAACGGTGTTCCTCCCTTGACAAGCAGGAGGTCGGTACTGGTTGGCGTTCCCCCGTCCACATTGATGTTGATGTCTGTTTCGAGTTCCTGAATGCGTTCATAGTAGTCTCTGACTGCTGCAAGGATGGCGTCGAGACCACTTTGCTCGATGATGATTTTGTTTGCCTCCTCGGTTGCTTTGAGACATGCTGCTGTCTGCTCTGCTGCCTTGGCGATTTCCTCGGCACATTCTGCAATGATTTTCGCCGTGGAATCCTCTCTCCGGCTCTCTTTGATTTCTCTTGCTTTCTCAGCAGTCTCTCTCGCCTTTTCCGCTGCTACACGCAACGCCTCGACTGTGTCAATGCTGTTCTGAGTATCCTGTGCAATTTGGAGAGCCTCTCTTGCTGCTGCAATCGTGTTCTCAAGTCTTGTGTATTCTCCGGAGTGGACGATTTCTGATTCATCTCTCTGTGATGGAAATATCTCCATCTCGAACGTGGCACTTGTCAGCAACGCACCGTTTTGGTATAGCTGAATTTCACATTGAGCAGTGCCGTGAACCATGAGCATTCCTCTCGTTAATGGAACGAGTGCCTCGTTTCCGGACTTTTCTCCGTCGTTGTGAACGTGGGTCTTGTCCGGCTTTGTCATATTGATGATAATTTCGGCATTGTCCGGAATCTCATAGACGACGCCGTCCTCCAATAAAGTGACGCCGACGTATCTTGTTCCCATATCCATCTGCTTGGCTGCCACCGCAAAATGTTGAGTGTCGCCATATAAATCCACTTTGATGTGTCTAATGATATTCACTTTCTCACCTCCATTCTCACGAGAGTTCCTGCTCGGTCTTTTGAACCTCCTCGAATGACAATCTCGTGTTTGCCAGTTCAACCTTGTTTCGTTCCTTGGTCAGCGGATATTCATAGAATTTCACGACCCTGTGTTTCTCTCTGATGTTTGTTGATTTTGAAATCAGCAGCACCGTGTCTCCCAGTCCGACCGAGAACACCTCTTTGTATTCCTCAGATACCTCGGCGAGATTGATGACGTCTGCGGTGTAGGACTTGTATGGTTTTGAGAGTTCATCCAGTTTCGCCTCGCCATCCTCCTGCAATGATTCTCGAACGGTGTACCGTTCATCTTTCCATGTGCAGGTCTTGACTTTCTTTGAATACTGATAGTTTTCAACGTAGTTCTTGCCATCTATATCAAGCATCAAGCCATCTTTCCCGATGCATATTAGTCTCGTGCAGAAATCGTATGAGTTCGACTGAATCTGCAATCGTTTGAGATTTAATCTCTCCATGAAATACGCTCCTTTGTCCTCGCCTATCTTTTCATAGATTGCGATTGTTTTAGCAATCGAATCGAATTTGATTTCGCATCTGTATGTAGTGATGACCGATTGAATGATGCTCCATGCGGAACAGTTGGAATCCGATGACACCGTCCTTTTTTTGGTTGGCTCGCAAAGAATCACTTTCCACTCCGTTCCATCAATCGCCGTTTCGACACATTCCTCTGCCGTGACCTCTGTTGTCTTGAATCCTGTCGGGAACTGTTTCCCCTCGAGGCTCTCCACATTCATCGCTGCGGTGCATTTATACCATGAATCTGACGGCTCAATCTGTTTGATGACAAACTCGTCGCTCTGTGTCCGGATATACCCCTCCTCTTTGATTGAGGACGCATACGGGTTTTCTTTCCGGAACATGAATGTCAATTCCTTGTCTCCGGTTTTCAGTGTACTTGTGATGCATATTTCTTTCACTCCGAACAGATTGCACACTTTTATGTGCATATCATTGAATAGTTCCATCCTGCACCTCCTAGAGCCACATTGGATTGTATTCCAGTGTCACAATGATGTTCTTGTCTGAAAATATGAGATGATGTTCTCTGTCCTCTCCGGTTTTCAAGAATGGAAACTCCATCATGCCGTCGACATCCCCGAACTTGTTTGCTCCGTCCATCGTGATGAATCCTTTGGTCGAATCAATCACGACTGTCGCTCCTCTCGGAATAACATTGATTGTCAACTCGTCGGAGAAACCGTTGATTTTCAACACCTCGATGTATTCCAGTGCCGTGATGCTCAGTTTGCACGGTGACCACCTGTTCCCTGCTGCCTCGAATTTTGCCTCATGTACTTCCTGCCATGCGAGTGTCACCGTATCGCTGAACCAGTATCCGGTGAATGTGAACTCTGCTTTGTACCTCGTTCCGGTGATGGTCTTGTTGAGTGTGTTGCCTTTCATGTATGCCTTGAATTTTCTCTCGTATCCATCCAGTGTCAAAATGACACCTTTTTGCAGCATGGCATTGAAATTACTGACATATCTCTGTATTTCATTCCTTGTCTGCCCTCTGAAATAAATCTCAACCGTGAGTTCTGACAGTGGTGTGTATGTCTCAGATTCCGACGGGGTCAATGCCCCGTCGAATAGTTCCACGCTCACGGCTGTGGATGGAGGTGTGTATGAGACTTTCAACTGTTTGGCATTGAATGTCCGAATGTCTGTGTTGTTAATCTGCATTTTTTACCTCCTCTTTTTTGTTTCAATGGCAAGTTTGTCGCTGACCTTTTCGGTCGTCCTGCTTGCGACTTCGTCGCCGTCGATATAGTTGTGTGTTTCCACATATACATTTGTTGTCGCTTTTAACGCCTGCAACTTGTTATCAAGCATCATATTCAATCTCGTGTAGAATGGTTCGAGAGGCAGAACTGCCTCCGCTCCTGCCTCACCGCCTATCATGAAATTGTTTCCATTCGCTCCGAAAATCGTCGGCTGTAACATGATACCGCCTGTTTTGTACCACTCCACGCCGAATGACGGAACTGACGGGGGGGTCAAACTGAATGAGCCGGAGATGCTGAAATGTGGCAGTTTTAACCTTGGAAATTCCCATGTGAAATTGAATTTTTCTTTGATTGCATCAATCACATCTGATACAGTTTTTTTCGCTGCGTTGATTGGTGTTTCGATGGCTGACTTGATGCCGTTCCACACCGTCGTGACAGTTGATTTCACGCTGTTGAATACACTGCTCACGGTGCCGTTCACGGCATTGACTGCTGTCGATACCGTACTCTTTGCCGTGTTGATGGCTGTTTCAATGGCTGACTTGATACCATTCCATATAGATGACGCTGTCGTTTTCACGGTTGTGAATACTGTTGTCACCACTGTCTTGATGGCATTGACCACGGTTGTGATTTTGGTCTGAATCGCCGTCCATACTGTATCAATCACCGTCTTGATGGCATTGACCACGGTTGTCACTGCTGTCTGAATCGCCGTCCACACTGTCGTGATGACCGTCCGGATTGCCTCAAGAATCGTCTGCACATTTGTTTTGATGTTCGTCCATACCGTCGTGATAACTGACAGGATTCCGGTCAATATGAACTGAATCCTTGCAAGGAAAAAGTCGAACACCGTCATGATGATGGTCTTGAGGTTTTCAAGCACTGTCTGAATCTTTGTCTTAATGGCATCCCATATCGTCGTGACTATGGTCTTGATGGCGGTCAGTACCGTGTTGATGACCGTTTTCACGGTGTTGATTGCGGTCTGTACCTTTGAGGTGATAGCATTCCACACCTCGATGATGATGTCTTTGCAGTTTTCCCAAATGAACCGGAATGGCAACGTGATGATTGTTACCGCTACATTGATGATTTCTTTTATTGTCATGAACGCCACTGTGATGACGTTCTTGATTGTCTCGAACACCGTCGTGACAATCTCTTTGCATTTCCCGAACGCATTGGAAAAAGCCTCTTTTATCGGTGCGAGTTTCTCGCTGACCGCTGCTTTCACCTCTCCCAGTTTGTCCGAGAACGCTTTCTTGATTTCGGTGAGCTTTCCTCCGGTTAATTTATCCACGAAAGAGAGACCTGTGGTGTAATACCCTTTGATTCCCTCCCATGCTCCGGCGACAACTCCTTTTATTCCTCCACCGTTTTCCTCATAGGCCGATTTGATATTGTTTAATTTCTCGGATACTGTTTCTTTTGCAGCACCGAGAACAGTTCCCATTGTTTCCTTGACCTTATTGAATGCACCGGATACCGTCTCTTTGAGGCTTGAGAGTTTCTCGCTCGTCGCCGTCTTGACTTTATCCCATGCACCGGATACCGTCTCTTTGACTTTTCCGAATACATTCGAGACGACCTCGGCAATCTTGCCGAATACCTCTTTGACCGCCGTCCATAATTTATTAACGGCATTTCGGAACGTCTCTGAGTTTTTATATAAAGCGATGAATCCTGCGACAAGTCCTGCGATTGCAAGGACAACAATGCCGATAGGATTCGCCGACATCGCTGCATTCAACAACCACTGTCCGGCTGCTGCTGCCTTGGTTGCGACCGTGTGTGCGAGTGTTGCTGCCGTTCCTGCTGACGTTGCTGTCGTGTTGGCTGCTGATGCCACCGTGGAGGCGGTTTCTGCTGCTGCATCCGCTGTCGTCGCTGCTGTCTTGGCTGCTACCTTTGCAATCACTTTCGTGACCACATCTCGCATCGCCTTGAACCCGTCGACTGCTCCCTTGACGCCCTGCCCCACTTTACCGAGGGCAATGGATAGCGGTGCAATCGCTGCCACGAATAACCCGACTTTGATGATTGTCTGCTGTTGCCCCTCGTCCAGTGAGCCGAACCATTCACACAACGCTTTGACTTTATCTGAACACTGGTCAATGATTGGTGCTGCCGATGTGAGAATCGTCTGACCAAACTGCATCACGGTGTTTTTCAACTCATTGAGTGTCACCTTGATGTCGTATGAGGTTGTTTTCATTTTGCCGAACGCCGTATCTGTCGCACCCGTGGAGTTCCGCATCTGTCCGAGGGTGGTGTTGAACGTGTCCGCACTATCACCCAGTAGAATGAGACCTGCTTTTGCCGCCTCTGATGACGAGAACATATCGCTCATTGAGAGGTTCTGTTCCTTTGCTGCTCCGTCTACGATGGCAAGAACGTCCGAGAGACTTGCTCCATCTGCCATCAATTCCTTGAATGACTTTCCGGTCTTTTCTCTTAGAATCACGTCGGTCGTGCTGCCAGTCTTTCCCAACTCGTTGAGCATCGAGTTCATGTATGTCGTCGATTCTGCTGTCGCAACACCGTTCGCTGTCATGATTGCATATCCTGCACATAGCTGGTCGAGTGCTACGCTGTTAGCGTTCGCCGTCGGGATGACTTTACCCATTGCAGACGATAACTCTCCAACGGTCGTTTTGCCGAGATTCTGTGTCTGAATGAGCATGTCCGACACGTTTGTGACCTGTTCTGCCGATAGATCGTAGGCGTTCATGATTGTGGTCAGTACGTCGAGGGTGTCTCCGGATTCCGCAAATCCTGCTGTTGCCAGTTTCGTGGACTGACGGACGAAATTAACTGCATCTCCTGTTTTCTGACCTGCACTGATGGCGTTGTATACGTTGTCAGCAATGTCTCCTGCTGCAATTCCTGTCTCATTTGACAGGTCTGTGATTGCGGTCGACATGTCTCCGACTGACATTTCTCCGGTATCCATAATCGTGGAAACCTTTGCCATCGAATCCTCGAAGTCCACCGCCATCTTTGCAGCACCAGTCGCAAAGGCTGCGATGCCTGTCGACACAACGAGCATCTTTTGACCGAATACCTCAAGTTTTTGTCCTGCTTTATTGCATCCGTTTGCAAGTGCATCCAGTTTATGATTTTGCAGTTCCTTGTTGACGCTCTTGAGTTCCCCCTCCATCGAATAGAGTTTTGCCTCCGCATTATTGCAGGCGATCGCCTGCCTGTTCAACGCATTCTCTGTCTGATTGATTGAACTCTCATTCGTTTTCAACTCTGCCTTAAGTTTTGTCAGTTCTTCCTTGAGTTTCTTTGTTTCCTCCGAACTCTTTCCGGTTGCCTGTGCGGAATCTTCATAGGCTTTTTTTGCAGCCTCAACTTTCGTTTTCAGTTCGTCATGCTTGCTTTTCTGCTCTGACAGTTTTGTGGAGAGTTTTCCATACTGGTCTCCTGCCAGTTTTACAATTTCTTTTTGGAGTTTTATCTTTGCTGATAAATTCTCCGCTTTGCCCTTGAGGATGTCGGTTTGAGAGCCGAATGCCTTTGCTTTCGCCTGCGTCGCTGTCCATTGGCTCGCCAATGCTTTCGCCTCGGCTGCCATGGACTTCATTGTTTTTTGATATGAATTAGCGTCCGCAGTCGCTTTCACGCTTACATAAGCCATTCAGTTCCCTCCTCTCCTACTGTTTCTCGTTTATTGTCTTGATTGCAAATTTCATGTAATCAAGCAATGCCACGATGTCAGTCTCAAGGCATTGACTGTATGAATTATTCAATAATTTTATTGCTATCTGAATCACTCGGTCGATATTGTCTGAGCACACCTCCCACATGTTTCTTTTCCGTTCGTCTGTATCCTCATACCCGTTCTCACGGTCATATTCGTCGAATGCTGATGTTTCCTGTTCCACAGGTTCGTCATCCATCAATTCCAAAAACTTCGGTGTGATGACGTTTTGCATCACAAAATGAATTGATTTCGCTGCAACCATCACCTCGGTGATGTCTGTTTCTCCCAGTTCCTCAAGTGACATCCTGCTGCCGAATACATCCTGCACAATCTTTTGATTGAAAAACAGGGCATCCGACAGTTTCTCACTGCTATTTATTTTCATGAGTTGAGCATATTTCCGATATTGCCCGACTGTTATGCTATTCACGAAATACTTTTCATCTTTGCAGGGGATGTATATTTCCGGCATCACTTGACGACGGTAAAATTTTCTTGAATCTTCTCCATTTTTTTCTGAATCTTTTCTGCGATGTCGATGTCGACCATCATAAACTCGGTGATTATCTCGTCAGCAGAAAGACCGATTTCCGGATTTTTCAATTCCTCAATCGTGAACTGGTCGCCGTAGAGACGGACAATCCACTCACACATCAACTGAATGTGCTCTCTCTTGTATCCGCTCTGTTGTGTGCCGTTTATTGTCTCAGATGCATCCAAATAGTCCATGTAGTCATCTGCCCCGATTTTAGGCATCGTGTACTTTTTCTGATTGATTACAATTTCATGTTTTGCCATTTTATTTCCCTCCTGTTATCTGTTGCTGACTAACCTTTAACCGCTGCCTGTTCTTTTTCCTGCACCTTGCTGAACCAGTCCTTGATTGCTGTCGCTGCATCCACATCCTCGGCGACGAGGTTGCTTTCATCGACTACAATCTGATAACGACCATCTTTCTGACGGTCATAGAAATCGCCCTTGATGGTGTTGCTCTTAACTGCGATTTTTTCTGCCTGTGTCTTAAATTCATCATCGAGACCCTGTCCGAATTTTCCGCAGTAAAGCCATGTAAATTCATACTTTCCATTGCGTCGTTTGGTTCTGAATCCGAGAGCGAGTTCCGGTGCAAGGTCATCCTTGCTCTTGATAAGGAATCCGTTCTCAAATAACTGTCCGAACAGCATTGCTCTGTCCTGTGGTGCAAGGGATGCGAGTTCAATTTCCACCTCTGTTCCCTCGTATGATGTGATTGTGTCCTCTGTACCGTCGTCAGAGTAGACCTTTTCACTTGACCATTTCTCCGTGAGTATCACGCTGCCCTTGAGATTGCTCTTGATGCAATTTCAACCACTCGTTGAGAATTTCATCATCGTCCACGGGCAGGGATTTCAGAAATCTCCTGCCCTTTTTCAATATTGTTTTGATTGCTTTGAGTATCTTCATCAATCTGCCTCCGACATCTCAATGAAATAGTTTTCACTATTCCATTCGTCTCTCATGAATATGTATCTCTTGCCGTTCCACTCATTAAGTATCTGAATGAACTTGACCTCTCCGAGTGAATCATCTTTCTTTTTGGCATCCAGTTCCTCGAATGTTGTGACTGTTCCCCAGCAACTGCCGACTACCTTATCATTGACACAAAAATCATTTTTTCTCATTTTCCTGTCCTCCTGTTCGGTGGTTCTCTCGGTCTCCTCACGACCCTCACCTCTGCTCCGGCTTGTCTATACCGTGATTGTGCCTTTTCACCTTAAAAAGTCACCGAAAACCTGTTGACCGTCTTTGCACTTTCTAGCAGGTGCATCCGCTGCCATGTTTCTCACGGTATCCCGATGATGTCTTTCGGCTTGCCATCGTCAGAGTGTCGGTCGCCATCCGGACACTGACGGGGCGACTGCTGCCCCGTTTCGGCTTCAATAATTCAATTCAATCGGTCTTTTCTTCTCGTCGATGCAATCCTCATAATCAAAATCGAACCATGTGTTCAAATTCAAATCGTGTCCGTCTTTTGCCAACTGTTCAAAATCCTTGTCCTCAAGTGGCTTGATAATGTATTTCCCTGTTTTGATGTCGATGTCTACCAGTTCAACATATTCGATGTGGTAATAACATCCGTTTGGTGTTTTTCTGTAACCGCTCCGGTCTCTCACTGCCATGCGTTTGATGTCTTTTCTCTTTTCCGGTTTTGGAATGCTCTTGAGTATCGCTTTGATGCTTTTCACAAATTCTGCTTTTTCAAGATTGCTGCTCATATATAATGTTTCTATTGCTTTGTACTGTTCGTCAGTTACTTCTCTGCCTGCCAGTCTTTCAAATTCGTGTTTCATCATGGTCTTGTTCCTCCTGTTCTTGGTTGCTTTTCTGTTGTCTATGTGGACATTATAATCCACGTTGATAACCATGTCAAGCATATTTTGTTTTCTTTGTGGACTTTTTTATTGATTTCTGTTTCGATGCGTGGTATATTCAAGATGAACGGAGGTGATAACATGACACAAGGCGAACGTGTAAAAGAAATTCGCAAGGCTCTCGGTCTTACATTGGAAAAGTTTGGCGAGCCTCTTGGCGTTGGAAAAACTGCCATTTCTAATATTGAAAAAGGAAATCGCAATCTCACCGAGCAGATGACAAAATCTATCTGTCGGGAATATTCAGTTGACTATATGTGGCTGACCACCGGAAACGGCGAGATGTTCATGGAGAGTGACGATGATTTCATGGAAAAGATTGACCGCATCATGGCAGGTGAAAACGACGCTCGCAAGAATATATTCAAGGCATTGCTCACGGCATCCGACGAGGACATCGAGGCACTTGCTCGAATCATGAATATATATTCAGATATAGAAAAAGACTGACAGTCTTTCAACTGCCAGTCTCGTGGGTGTAAAGGTACGAAACGAATTTGTATATCCTCTTGAGGGTTTTTTCACTTCGTATCTTTCCGACCATCTCGATGATGATGTCTCTGTACTTGATAGCAACCACCCCTTTCGATTCCGATTATACCACGGATTTCCACAATCATGGAAATATGGCAGGCGATTTCCACAATCATGGAAATATATCCACCTGCTGCCCGTCGTCAATCATACTATGGTATGATTATTTGTATTCGGATTCAAAAAGGTCGGTGATTTTAACATCCAGTGCAATGGCAATCAGTTCGAGTTGAAACAGTGTCGGAGACACTTTCCCGTTTTCGATGTTGTTGAGCGTAGATTTTCCGAGACCGGATTTCTTTGCCAACTCCATCAATGTGAGACCCTTTTCGGTTCTCGCATTCCATGTCAAAATCTTCATCGTTCTCACCTCCTCTCCGTAGAGATTCAGTGTATACGATGAAAAATAAAGAATGGAGGTGCTGCCTTATGGCATTACTCAAGAGCACAGACGCAAAAGTGGTCGGTATTACTTTCAAAAACTCCGACGGCACTGATAGGCAAGAGATTCTTTCTTTTGTTTCTGACGGTGACCCTGTCACTGTTCAATATTATGAATTTCGTGGTGACCCTGCATATTCCGTCAGCACTCTTGACGGTGACCAAATTGGAAACTTGTCGAAAGAACTTGCAGCAGACATCCGCAGGATGTACGGTGATTGTTTCTTTGACGCTCATATATCTGAGATATACTATTTCGATGATTATGAGAAAACTGGTTGTCGTATTCAGTTGAACATATATGATTCTGAGGATGACATCCCAGTTATTGAACACGCTCCGGTCGTTTCTCCTGCTGTCGCTGTGCAAGAGCAGCCGAAATCCATTGAACCAGTCGAGCCACTTGACCCTCAAAAATTAAAGAGAATCAAAACAAACCGAGTGCTCTTTTTTGTCCTCGCCTTTGTTTTCCTTTTTCTTGGTCTCGTGACATTGCCTGTCGGTATCATTTTTATTATTTTCGCCGTCCTTTTCTTTATCATAGGACGCAAGGCGACTGTGATAATTCGCAATCAATGCAAATAAAAAAGGCGACCCCCACTGCAATGGGAATCGCCCTCGGAAACATTATTCTATACCTGCAATCAGCACGCATAAAATAAAGCACCTGCAAGCCTTATTTTATCATAAAACCGTGCTGCTGCATAGGTTTTTTCTTTATGCCCTTTTATGAGAAAGTGAGGTTTTTATCATGAAAATGCCGAATGGATACGGCAGTGTTGTCAAACTGTCCGGAAAACGTCGCAAGCCTTGGGCGGTTCGCATCTCCTATATGGATGAATCACCCGACGGTGTCATTAAACGCAAGCAGAAATACCTTGCATATTTTGTCAAGCAAGAATCCGCTTTGCAGTATCTTACTGAATACAACAACGGCTCTGTCGTTGCTGAACACATCAAATATTCCGACGTTCCCACGTTCGCCGAACTATATGGGAAATGGAAGAAATACAAAAAATCACTCAAAGACAAATTATCAGATAGTACATGGAAAAATTATGAGATTGCTTTCAACCATCTCGCTCCGCTGCATCCGATGAAAATAATCAACATACGAGCGAATGACATGCAGGAATGTCTCAACGCCCACAATCATCAAAGTAAGTCCACCATCGGGAATATGAGAGCATTACTCAAGGGCGTGTATGCGTATGCAGTCATGAACGAATATGTCGAGCAGGACTTGACCCAGTTTCTGCAATTCGAGTACACGGAGACATCTACCTCCATCCACTCCCGTTTTTCTGACGAGGAGATTGAACTCCTGTGGCAGAATCTATACGTCGTCAATAATGTGGATATTGTCCTCATATACATTTATACCGGAATGAGACCGACTGAGTTGCTTGAGGTGCTGACTGAAAATGTCCACCTCGATGAAAAGTACATGGTCGGCGGTCTCAAGACTGAGAACGGATATGACCGACTGATTCCTCTTTGTGACAAGGTGCTGCCCCTTATCCGGAACAGATACAATCCCGACCGGAAATATTTAATCAATAACAAATACGGCAATCACTACACATATGGATCATATCAAAATGGAAATTGGAACACGGTCATGAGAAAACTCGGATTGCAGCACACCCCTCACGATGGTCGATATACATTCGCAGCACTCGCAGACAATGCCGGAATGAATATCGTGTGTCAACATGTCATTATGGGTCATGTGATGTCGGACGAGGAAAAGAAGAATTTCAAATCACGCACCGGACAGGACATCACTAAAGGCGTATACACTCAGAAAACCATGGATGAACTGCTCAAAGAGGTCAACAAATTATGATTCCGATTTTGTCTCTCACGGAAAATGGCGTGTCGCTCACCTGTCTCTCACCTGTCGCTCACTTGTCACCATCATGGTTCTGTGAGCGTCGTTGTACTTCCGTTTGAAACAATTCTGACAAAAAGAAAAACCCGGGAAACCTGCATTTCCCGGGCGAATTGATCACTTTCTCTGAATCTTAAACGATTCCCTGAGCTGTCATTGCAATGGCACAATGTACGGCGTGGTTGCTGCATCTGCGAGAATTTTGTCGCTCACCAGTATACAGTCATTGTCTGACAATTCATTTTTGCACCCGTGAACTCCGGTCTATCTTTCCACTACTACGAATCGCCTTTCCTCTTTTGGTCGCTCCGTTTCCTCGACACCGCAGACCGTGACATTTGCTCGTTGTGCCTTGCGTTCTGCATTGCATCGAATTTCATTCCCGTGACCGCAGAGACATTTCATCTTTGTATCATATACATAGAAATATGCCATCTCACTCCTCCTCAGCTTCACGTTGCAGTTCCCATCCTCGTGTCTCTGCCTCTTTCTTGGTGTCAGCAGTATCCATCAAACCGCCTCTCGCCCTCTGAGAATCTTCTCAACAATCAGTTTTTCGATATACGCCGGACACGCTCTCTCTCCGTTCTCCCATCCGCTCAATGTCCGGTATGGAATTTCTAACCATTCAGAGACCTCACGCCTTGACATATTCATCTGTTTCCGTGCATCTTCTATTGTCATTCGTTCTCACTCCCTTGACTTTCTTTTTTTCTCCTGCTATGATTCGTTTATAGCACTTGGGGAGACTAGCAGGATGTTTCGGGATGTCTCCCCTCGTGTGACCCTTTATTCTATTTTATTCAAGCAATTCTGATAAGTATTCAATCAACTCCTCTTTCGGAGTGTCATTCCTAATTAGTGCAATTATCATCTTGATTATTCCTCTGAACTGGTTATTTGTCATTTGATTGCTCTCCATGCTTTTCTCCTTTCCTGCTATTCCCTTGTTACAATTATATTATATGCTCATTGAGCCACTTTGTCAACACTTTTTTTGCTCATTGAGCAACTTTTTTGCATAGAAAAAGGGCAACAGGAATCAACCTGCTGCCCTCTATTTTTTCATTATCCGACTTTCTCAATGCTGACGTGACATGCTGCTGCCGACAGGAACAATCCGTCGATAGTCTCCACCATCGGCAGACCGTCGCACATGAATATTCTCTTGCCGATATAGGTCTGACCCTTGGATGCACGACCGCACTCGTTGTCGATGGTGAACGATGCAGAACGTCTCAGTCTGAGACTGCCCTCACACACAACCGTGATGTTGAATCGTCCGGTCTGTTCCTTAACCCGTTCCGGTTCATTGCCCTGTTGCACATCTTCTCCTCCGGTGCTCTGTGGCTGTGCATTCGCCTCATTCTCGCCGTTTTCTCCGTTGGTTGGTTCATCTGTGCCCTGTGAGGCATTCTCGCCCTCTGTGTCGCCCTGTGGCTCGTTTCCTGTGACTGCTGCCACGGTTGCAGCAGTGGCAACTCCGACCTGCTGACCATCTGCATTGTAGGAGTTGACGCTGCCGTCTGCATTCGTTGCGAGTGCTCCATCGGGAACATTATCGGTCAATGACCCGATGACGTTTCCATTTTCATCCCACACCACGAGGCTCTCGTCCTTGGCTGCTGCCTTGAGTGCTCCCCCGATGGTCTTGTATGGCTTACACTGTGCCTTGATGAACTCTGTTCCTGTTCCGAGATAGTACATTGTTGTTTCGCTCATGATAGTTTCCTCCTATTTTTTTAAGTATTTTGAAGATGCAAAACCTGTCTGTCCGTTGTAGGCAATGAGCAACCATTTAATTCCGGACACGGTCGTATAATATCCGTAACATTTGACCTTTGAACCTTTCGGCATGGATGCAAGTTTTGTCTTGTTCTGTCCTGCTCCGGCTCTCAACGTCAACGGGTCTGTGTTAGTGCTGACCGTGTATGTGCCTGCGAGTGATTTATTGAACGACTTCGCCGAATCCACTTTCGTGCTCGATGTGGTTTCGCTTGATGACATCTGATTGCTCGTCGTACCGCCTGCAAAATCTGCCACACGTCCGTATCCGATGATGTACTTGTCAGATACGTTGATGTTTCTGTATCCGACTGCATCGTTCTTGTTGCCCTCGATGGCTTTGATTGTGCTGCCGGATACACTCACCACATATCCCACATGAGTGGAATCTGCTTGCGTATGTTTGGATGAATAGAAAATCACATCACCACGTTTCGGTGTGTATGTGCCTCCGTAGTATTTCGCCTTTTCATATCTTCCTTTGTTCTTGAACCATTTCACTCCTGCGTCGCATGAGGCGAATGTCGGAATGAGGCTCGTCGGTGCTCCCACCAGTCTCGCAATCGCTGTCACGAAAATCGCACACCATGCCACTGACATGGAAAACCCTGCTCCTGTCAATTCATTGTATAATTTGATGAACTGGTCATCACCAGTCGGCTCACTCACTCCGAGGAATGAGATTGCCTTTTTGATAATTTTTTCAATCATTATCCTGTTCCTCCTCTGTGTCGTCTCCGAAATCTCCCATGAGTTCCGGAAATTTCTCGTCAATAATTCCAAATAGCCACACGCCGATGAATATGAGCGGTGCTCCTATCCATATCGCACTCAGCAACACGGATATTCCTATCCCTACGACCCACGAGAGGAACGCTCCTGCATTCCCCTCCGGATACGCCTCCGGATACATTTCCCTGTCCTCGTCCTCTGCTTTTCCTATCCAGTAGAAAAACGCAATCAGACCGATGAATGTCAGCACCGCTCCCACGATGTAGATGGTCAACAGTATGTGCCAGTTGTTCATGAAAAACTGATACATTCACACCGCCTCCTCTACTGGGTATCGCCGGACACATATTCCTGTGCGGATTTATTTGTCTTGAGCATCGCTCTCATGCTCTCAAGTGCCTCGTCCACCCACATGGAGAACGTCGCAAATGAGACAATCTTTGCTGCCACCGGAAACCTGCTGATGAATAGGTCGTACACATATCTGAGTTTGAGTTGACCTGTTCCGTTTCCGAGTTCCTTTTCTGCTGTGGTTACCGCAAGTAATAACCACTGTTTGATTTTTGCCACCTGTTCCTTTGTTGGAAGTCCTGCAAATTTATATATGGCACATACAACGCCTCCGGCAACTGCTGCCAGTGCGACGATGATGAACCAGTTTTCAACAATCCATTCTGCCATTTTTATTCCTCCTCTGTCTCTGCCGTGGTTTCTGTTTCCTCCGGCTCTGCTTGTGGAGTTTCCGTCTTTGGTTTCATGACCGTTTTGGATACCTTAATGAGTGCCATCGCACCGCCCTCAACTGAGAGAAAACGGAATACATTCTCAATCAGTGTCGACGGTTCTGAGCCTGTCTTTGCAAATAACACAATCATAACGACCGTAAAGATTAAGGCTGCAAGGATGTCACAGATAACCACACGATTCATGAACTGACCGGAAACCTTGTTCTTTGCTTTTGCCTTTTTCAGTTGAATCCGTCTGAGTTTTCTCTCGTGCCGGATTTTCGCCTGCAATCGTCTTTTTGTTTCCCTGTTCACTTTTATCGCCTCCATTCGTGACGTTGCCTTGCCCTGTCGCCCTCCTGTTAATCAATCGGATGGATGGTTTCACCGTCCAGTCGCTTGTGATAACTCTTGAGTGATGATTCGACTTTTGCAACCCGTTCTCGCAGGGTCGCAATGTCCTCTCTGAAATTGCGGTTTTCGGTTTTAATTTCTTTCAAATCATCCGAAATCATTTCCAGTTTCATCATCACAAGAGTGTCGTTCTTTGTCTCCTCTTTGGTATCGCTGACCGCTTTCTCTGCTTCTGCCTTGGTGTCGTTCTTTTCATTCCTCTTTTTCGTACTCAGTCCGAAATACAACGCTCCGGCGACAGAGATGCCAGTCAACAGGATTGAAACCTCAATGGTCATCTGCTGCTCCCTCCTCAAGCGGTTCGCCGTCGTCGGTGTCAATAATGTGACGGAGGTGGTATTCATTCACATCCATCTTTCTCTCTGCCTCTGAGACCATGCCTCTGAGTTCTTTCTTGACCTGCTCCTCGACTTTCGACCGCTCAATCTCTGTCTGTTGTCTTTTCACGATGTCCGACAGGGTGTTGATGATGTCGCACATCTCTGAAATCAATTCAAGCGGTCTCATGATGCCGTTCTTTCCTCTCCGGTGATGTAGGTGTATTCTGCATCGGTAATCTTGCCGGATGCAGCACGTTCCGCAATCTGTTCTTTCGTGAGTTTTCCTGCCTCATACAGTCTCTTGAAACTTTCTACGACGATTCGCATTATAACAATCCCTCCTCTACCAGTTGCAAGGTGTACTCGTCAATTACTGCGGATTTCTGAAAATCCGTCACGCTGCTGACGATTTCGCTCTTGTTGGTGTTGACAACCTCCTGCACAAGTTTCATCTGCTGATACTCGTCCAGTGTCAACTCACGCTCCTCACGTTCCCATCCGACGACTTTTGTTCCATCCTCCTCGACCTTGGTCTTTTCCACGACATTGCGTCTCTGATAGACCGTTGTCGGAGAAAGTCTCTCATCGAACTCCTGCGGTTTTTCCGGTTCTGTTCCGAATACTGTTCTCCACTCTTTCACGTTTTTTCTTTCTCCTTTCTCCTTGAATGCTTGCTGACAATCCGTGAACCTCCCTTTTTTATTGCGGGGGAGTATCTCCCTCGTTCCCCCTCGCTGCTTACGCAACAACAGGCGGTTTACAAGAGAGGCTCGCCACGACGTATGTATACACGTCCGTCGCAGGGGCGTTCGCACTCCAGCACGACAAGCCGCACCTCGCCCCGGCACCACGGTCGCCACCGAAACGAGCAACAGAATGATTGTTGCTGCCAAACCATAACCCATCACATTCGTATGTGGTCTCACTTCCAGATGCAACGGTCGGGATTCTTCCGATGTCGGATGCCATTTCCATTCTTGAACAGTAGCCTCCGGATACTCCGGACGCTGTCAGTCCTGTGTTTGTGTACCCCTCACCTGTTGAGTTGTACGGAGGAACTGCTTTCACATGATACACTCCGTTGATAAGCAGCAGACCTCTCAAACGTTTCCCGTAGTTCGCAAAGAAGTTCTCACAGTAGAATACTTTGACTGCCTGTGTGGTCGATGTATAACCGAAAAACTGTCCTTTTCCGTTGAGTGTTCCGGTCTGCAAGAAATTGTCGGACTGACTGTTTCCGTTTCCAAACTTGCCTTGTGAGTTGGTGCTGCATGTAATCATCGTACACATTTCATACATGAGGTTGATTTCAGAAAATGACTGTTTATCCCATCTGTCACCGTTCTGCTTTGCTGCGGTCGTCTCCTGCTCGTCTGTCATGGAGGCTGTCGGTGTGAGACCGGAGAGCGAACGCATCCTGTTGTTGACTACCGAACCCTCGTACATCGGAAAATATGTCACGGGCAGGACATTTCCGTCTGCGTCGGTGTGTGCGTATGCTTTGTATGTGTCATCGTACTGCTCCTCACAGAACACAACAAAATGATAATTGTTCTGTGTCCATCTCTTGACCCAAATCAGAGGAATCTCGGACATTGCATTTCCACCGTATGATGTTTTTGTGATGTCCGATGCTCCTCCGTTCAGCTTGAGAGCATGGTTTTCATGATTCAGTTCATAGTCAACCGTCCCGTCCGTTCTTACCATGACCGGACGGTTTTTCTTTACGAACCAAATATCTCCCCAGTCTCCATAATCGAACCCGCCTCCCGTGAAATTCATTCCTGCGGATGTCATTCCAACCGCATCAAAAAGATATTTGACACGGGTTGCCGGATTGCTGTCGAGGAGGTTGATTCTCATTCCGTATCTTTTCGGTTTTGCTTTTGCGTCCTCGATAATTTTCTTTGTGTTGGAAAGAATCTCCTGTGACGTGGATTCTTTCGCCATGAATATTCTGTCACCTGCTGCCATTATTCACTTGCCTCCTCTGTATTTTCCTCAAAGTACAACGTACCGTTTGATATACCCATTCGATACTTGATAGCCGTTGCATCGTCCTTAAGTTCGACCGTGGTCGCCAGTGCTTTCATTTCTGCCAGTAACTCCGTGCCTTTAGCGACAAGATTGTTGTAGTAGGTCTGAGAATCCACATCCATTCCGGTCTTGATTTCTCTGACCTCCTCGATGTCGAATGCGACAGGGAGGCTCATGAACTCGGTCGAACCGTTACCGATTCGGATGATTCTGTGACCGCTTGTCGTGGTTTCGAGACCCAGTTCTCCATCATCGAGAACCCTCTTGCTCTCCGTCCACTCTGCGGTCGTTCCCTTTTTCAGAGTGATTGTTGCTGTTGCCATTCTTTTTCACCTCTTTCTCAAATTGTGTGTGACGTTCCTGCGATATACTTGTCATAATCGGTCGTGAACGGTGTTCCTCCCTTGACAAGCAGGAGGTCGGTTGATTTTGGTGTTCCTCCATCCACATTGATGTTGATGTCCGTCTCAAGTTCTCTGATGCGTTCATAATAGTCTTTGACTGCTGCCAGTATCGCATCAAGACCGGACTGACTGATGATGATTTTGTTTGCCTCCTCGGTCGCTGTCAGACATTTCTTTGTCTGCTCGATTGCTGCCTCCATCGCCTCGACGCATTTTGCGATCGCCTTTGCGGTGTCATCCTCTCTCCGGCTCTCTTTGATTTCTCTTGCCTTTTCAGCAGCCTCTCTCAACCGCTCCTGTGCCTGTCTGACCGCCTCTGCTGCATCAATGGTGTTCTGTGTGTCCTGTGCGATTTGCAGAGCCTCTCTCGCTGCTGCAATGGTGTTCTCCAGTCTTGTGTATTCTCCGGAGTGAATGATTTCCGATTCATCCCGCTGTGACGGAAAAATCTCCATCTCAAACGTCGCACTCGTCAGCAATGCACCATTTTGATACAACTGCACCTCACACAACGCTGTTCCGTGAACCTGCAACATGCCTCTTGTGAGAGGAATGAGAGCCTCATTTCCGGACTTTTCTCCATCGTTGTGAACGTGTGTCTTGTCTGGTTTGGTCATGTTGATAATGACCTCCACATTGTCCGGTATCTCATACACGACACCGTCCTCCATGAGTGTCACTCCGATGTACCGTGTTCCCATGTCCATCTGTTTCGCTGCGACTGCAAAATGCTGTGTGTCTCCATACAAATCCACTTTGATGTGTCTAATGATTTCCAATTTTCTCACCTCCTCATGACAATTCTTGCTCGGTTCTCTGAACCTCCTCGAATGACAGTCTTGTGTTTGCCAGTTCGACCTTGTTCTTTTCTTTCGTCAACGGGTATTCATAGAATTTCACAATCCTGTGGCTCTCACGGATTCCCGTTGACTTGGAGATCAGCAGCACCGTGTCTCCCAGTGCTATACTGAACACCTCTTTGTACTGTTCTTTTTTCTCCTCGTCCTGCACTGCCTCAACAAGATTGATGATTTCTGCTGTGTACGACCTGTATGGTTTGGAAAGTTCGTCCAGTTTCGCCTCCGCATCCTCTTTCAGTGATTCCGCATCCGTGTATCTTTCATCTTTCCACGTCATCGTTTTCACTTTCTTTGAATACTGGTGATTCTCAACATAATTTTTCCCGTCGATATTCAGCATCAATCCATCTTTCCCTATCGGAATGAGCCTTGTTGCAAAGTCGTATGAGTTTGACTGCACCTGCAACCGCTTGAGATTCAGACGTTCAATGAAATATGCTCCTCTGCCCTCTCCGCATTTCTCATATACCGAAATTCCCTTGTTCAGAGAATCGAACACCATCTCGCATCTATACGTTGTGATTGCCTGTTGAGCGACATCCCATGCAGAACAGTTCTGCTCTATCCGGATTGTTCTCTTTTTGGAAACATCGCACCGGATGACTTTCCATCCAGTTCCGTCGATTGCCTCTGTCAGACATTCATCGACCGTCTTTTCCACAGTCTCAAATCCCTGCGGATATTGTTTGCCCTCCAGTTCCTCGACGTTCAATGTTCCGGTGCATTTGTACCATTCCCCGCTCGGCTCGACCTGCTTGATAACAAATTCGTCCGTGTCGGTTCTGATATATCCCTCCTCTTTGATGTCCGCTGCATACCTGTTTGTCTTTCGGAACTCGAATGTGATTTCCTTATCTCCGGTCTTGAGAGTGCTTGTGATGCACGTTTCTTTTATTCCGGATAAAATACACACCTTTTCGTGTGAATCATTGTACAAATCCATCTGACCGCCTCCTATAACCACATAGGTTTATACTGCAATGTGACAAGTGCGTTATTGTCAGAGAAAATGAGATGATGTTCCTTTTCCTGCCCTGTTGTGAGATACGGAAATTCCATCAATGACACATCCTTGAACTTGTTCTCTCCGTCCATCGTTGCGAATCCTGTTTCTCCGTCAATGATGACGGTTGCTCCTCTCGGAATCGTGTCGATAATAATTTCACCGCAGGAAAGACCGTTGATTCTTAACTGCTCAATGTACTCCGTTGCTGTGATTGTCAGTCTGCACGGTGTCGCCCTGTTTCCCTGTGCCTCAAATATTGCCTCATACGCTCCCTGCCAGTTCAAACTCACTTCGTCGCTGAACCAGTACCCCGTGAATTTGAACTCTGCTGTGTACCGTGTTTTCGTTATTGTCTTGCTCAACGAGTTCCCCGTCATATATGCCTTAAAATGGCGACTGTACCCGTCCAGTGTAAGGACAACACCTTTCTGCAACTCTGCATTGAAATCACTGACATGTTTTTGAACCTCGTCTCTGTCTTTTCCTCTGAACAGGACTGTCACTGTCAGTCCGGACAATGGTGTGTATGTTTCGGATTCCGACGGTATCAATGCCCCGTCGAACATCTCCACCGTCACCCCCGTCTGTGGAGGCTCGAAATCAACTGTCAACTGCTTTGCATCGAATGACCGAATGTCTATGCTGTCAATTTTCATGTCCTCACCTCCGTTTTTTTGTTGCTATTGCAAGATTATCACTGACCTTTTCGGTCGTTCTGCTTGCCACTTCGTCTCCGTCAATATAGTTGTGAACCTCGATAAAAGCGTTCACATTCTGATTGATCGCTTTCAGCTTTCGGTCAAGCATTGAGTTCAATTCTGTGTAGAACTCTGCAAGTGGCAAGATTGCCTCTGCTCCTGCCTCTCCTCCGACCATGAGCCTCGTTCCATTCATTCCGAACACTGTCGGACTTGTCATGATTCCTCCTGTTTTGTACCATTCAACACCGAATGACGGTACAGATGGAGGGTTCAGACTGAACGAACCGGATATACTAAAATGTGGCATTTTCAAATGTGGCAATGACCACTCAAAATTGAAAAATCCCTTGATTCTGTCGATAGCATTTGAGACCGCTGTCTTTGCGGATTCCATCTTTTCGCTGAATTTTGCTCGTATGCTCTCCATGACTGAACCGACCGTTGAAAGAGCACCGTTCAATTTTGTCGAGAAAGATGACTTGATGCTGTCGAGTTTTCCACCTGTCAACGTGTTCGCTGTGGACATGAGTGAGTTCATCGTGTCCTTGATGCCTGTGAATGTAGCCGACACAATTCCTTTCATGCCCCCGCCTTTTTCGTTATAGGCAGATTTCATATTTTCCAGTTTTGTGGAAACATTGGTCTTTGCGGTCTCCATGAGATTTGTCGCTGTGTCCTTGATGTTTGTAAACCTCGTTGACCATCCCTGTTTTACGCTCTCGACCTTGTTTGTAAAATCGTTCTTGAGTGACAGGAGTTTGTTGCTCGCATCTGTGTTCCACTGCTGCATCGTCGTTGAAATCGTCGATTTCATGTGAGACCATCCGGTTGACACATAGGACTGTATTCCGGAAATCTTCGTCGTGAAATCGGTTCTGATTTCCGTCAGTTTATTTGATGCGTTTGTTTTCCACTCGGTCATCTTGGATGTGACCGTCGTTTTCATATTCTCCCAACCCTCGGAGACTTTCGTCTTGATTTCCGATGTCTTTTCGGAGAATTTTGTCTTGATTTCTGTCAGTTTTCCTCCCGACAGATTATCAACGAACGTGAATCCGGCTGTGTAATAGCCTTTGATTCCCTCCCATCCTGCTGCAACTACTCCTTTAATACCGCCCCCGTTTTCCTCATAGGCGGTTTTCATGTTCCCCAGTTTCTCCTTTGCGGTGTCAACTGCTGCCCCCATGAACTTTGTGACAGTATTTTTCACCGCTGAAAACGTCTTTGTCGCTGCTTGTCCGACTGCACTATTCGCAACCGAATCTTTTATCTCGTTCACCTTATTCGTGACCGCCTCTTTTGCTTTCGAGAACGCTCCCGTTATGGTTTCCTTGATTGCGTTGAATTTCTCCTTGACGTTACTCCACAACTCGGATAATTTTTCTTTGACCTTATCCCAGTTTTTATATAAAGCGATTCCTGCTGCGATCAGTCCTGCAATCAGTGTCACAATTAAAATAATCGGACACAGATTCATGACTGCATTGAGGGCGGTCTGTGCCACCGTCATTCCTCCAGTCACTCCGGTCGCTGTCGCTGTTGCTGCGGTATGTGCTGCCTCCGCTGCTGCCCCTGCTGTGTCTGCTGCTGTTCCTGCTGCGGTTGCTGCTGTCTTGGCTGTTATCTTTGCGATGATTCCTCCGACAAACGATGCAAACTGTTGACCTGTTTTCACTGTCGTCGATATTCCCTGTGCTACTTTTCCGAATCCGATTGCTAAAGGACCCACCGCAGCCACCACAAGACCGACCTTGATGATTGTCTGCTGTTGCCCCTCGTCAAGAGAGGTGAACCACTTTGTCAGTTCTTGAATCTTTGTCGTCACCTTTTCGATGACTGGTGCTGCTGCGGTCTGTGCTGTTGTCGCCAGTGTTGACAATGCCAGTTTTGCATTGTTCATCGCTATTGTTGCATTATCAATCGGGTCGAGTGTTCCGTTGTATGTGTCCTCGACCGTCGTTCCATATTCCGACATTGAGGATGACAGGCTTGTGAGGTCAATTCTGTTCTCTCGGATTGCTGTCGCCATTTCCGCAGCACCCTTTTTCCCGAACAGTTCTGTCGCAATCTGTAAAGCCTCTGTGTCCGTCTTTGCGTTCTTAATGCTGCCGATTGTCTCCTCCAGTGCGACATCCATTGACTTTCCCTCGGCTGTTGCGTTCTGCAATGCCTTTTTCAGTCCTGCCAGTGCCGTCGTAGAATCAACACCGTTCGCATCGAATTGAGCCATCAAATTGATTGCTTGTGGTAATGACAACCCCATCTCTTTGAACGCTGAATTGTTATCCAGTACATAACTTTCGAGTTTGTCAACGGAAATTCCTGTCTCCTGTGCTTTTGATGTCAGCAATCCCAACAGATTCCCCGTCTGTGATGTGTCTATGTTCCACGCTTTCATGATTTTGTCCACTTGGTCAACAGACTGTGTCACATTCGTTCCGTTTATGCTCGAAAACTGAATGAATTGCGTTGACAGGCTCTCCAGTTCCTCTCCTGTCGAATGAAATCTCGTGTTTACTTCACCGATAGCCTCTCCGACCGTTGACATGTCCTCCGGCATACTTCCGAAAACATTGTCCGCAGATGCGGTCAATCCCTCCAGTGCCTCTCCGGTTGCTCCGGTCTTTGTCACTATCGTGTCATATCCCTCGTCGAGTTCCTTGAACGCTACGATTGATGCTGCTCCTATTGCAGCAATTCCCGCAGAAACGACGGACATTTTCTTTCCGAAACTCTCCATCTTTTGTCCTGCTTTGTCACAACCGCTTGCAAATTCATTCAGTTTATGATTTTTCAGTTCCTTGTTTACTTTTTCGAGTTCAGATTCCATCTCGACGAGTGATGCTTTTGATGCGTTCGTCTTTGTGGTCTGATTTGCAAGAGCAGTCTCCGTCTTTCCGATTGCTGTCTCGTTTGCCTTAAATTCCTGCTCTAGTTTGTCGAGTTCCTCTTTCAGTGCCTTTGACTGAATCCTCATAGGCTTTCTTTGCTGCCTCGACCTTTGTTTTCAATTCCTCCTGCTTTGTCTTTTGGTCTGAAAGTTTCTGTGTGAGTTTTGCTTGTTGCTCACTGTTTAATTGAACGATATTCTTTTGCAGAGTGATTTTTTGAGTGAGGCTCTCGGCTTTCGCCTTGAGTTGGTCTGCTGCCGAACCGAACGCTTTTGCTTGCGTCTGTGCCAGTTTGAACTCACTGGATAACACTTTCATCTGTGACGCAGCGGATTTCATTTGTGACTGATAATCAGACGAATTTGCTGAAATCTTCACGCTTGTATGTGCCATCGGTTCTCCTCCTCTTTGTGTTATGTGTTCTCGTTCACCGTTTCAAGTTCAAATTTCAGATATTTCAGCAGTTCAATGATATTTTCTTTCATGCACTGCCCGTATGATTCCCGCATGAGCCGAATCGCAATTTTTGTCACACGGTCAACGATTTCTCCGCATATCTTCCATGTGTTCTGTTCTTCCTGCTCCTCGTCCTCATACCCATTCTCACGGTCATATTCGTCGAACGCAGATGTCTCTCTTTCGATTGGCTCTGTCTCGACAATGTTCAGCAACGCATCGGAAACAATATCCTGCATGATGAAATGAATCCCCTTTGATGCTGTCAGAAATTCAATGACATCCACCTCACCCAGTTCATCGAGAGACATCCTGTTTCCGAATATCTCTTGAATAATTCTTTTGTTGAAAAACAGTGCATCCGTTATTTTGTCCGAACCGTTTTTCTCCATGAGTGCAGCATATTTCTTGTACTGCTCAACCGTTATGTTATTGATGAATACTTTTCCTGTGCTGCAAGTGATTGTTATTTCCGGAATCACTTGCCACTCTGAAAATTTTTCATCATCTTGTCCATTCTCTTGTTCATTTCCTCTGCGATTCCCATGTCAATCATGTTGAACTCGATGACGATTCCTGCTGCATCCAGTCCGCTCTCTGCGTCCTTTAACTCGTCAACCGTGAACTGATTTCCGTATGCTTTGCAGATGAACAACATCATCGCCTCAATTTCCTGTCGTGAGTATCTTTTTGACGCTCTCTCGGATGTCGCAGCGTCAATCTGTTCTGCAAGTTCGAGATATTCCATGTATGTGTCCGCAGACATTTTCTCCATTTTGAACTCTTTATGATTCACGATAATTTTTCTATTCATTGAATTATCCTCCTGTTATATCCTCTCTTGTTTTACGCTGCTGCGTCCGGTGCTTCCTGCACTTTTGAGAACCAGTCTTTGATTGCTGTTGCTGCATCCGTGTCCTCTGCTACAAGGTTGGATTCATCAACAGATACCTCATACAGATTGTCGATGCTACGCTCGTAGAAACTGCCCTTGATGCTCTTGGTTGTAGGTGACAGTTTTCCCTCTTTAGTGCTTGCCTCCTCGCTGATACCCTCTGCAAACTTTCCGACATAAAGCCACTTGAACTCATATTTCCCGTTGAGTTTTCTTTCTCTCCATCCGACAGCGACCTCCGGTGCTCTGTCGTCAGATGACTTTCTCAAGAATCCTTTCTCGTACAACTGCCCGAACAGAATCACTCTGTCCTGCGGTGCAAGAGCATTGATCTCCAGTTCGACATCTGTTCCCTCGTATGAGGTGATGACCTCCTCGGTGTTATCGTCGGAGTAGATTTTCTCACTTGTCCACTTTTCATCAATTTTCGCTTTGATTGCCCTCGCTAATTTCACCGGAGTTCCGGCTGTGTATGCTGTTGCAGTATTGCTCTGCACCAGTGCGATGTAGAAATCTTTCAGACCGCAAGTTCTACTCCTTACAATCTGCTGTGTGGTTTCATTTACCTGTGTTACTGTTTCGCTCATGATTTTTCCTCGCTTTCATAATATTTTGTGAATCGCTGTGCTTTCATATAAATTCCATCCTCCGGTTTTGAATCGTCTCCGTTTCTCCCCTCGAATGAGAACCCATTCTCTTTCATGAGAGACTTGATTTCCCTTGCCAGTTCCACCTCGTCCTCTTTTGAGAAAATGGTGACTTGCAAGGAAAGTGTCACTCCCTCCGCATCATCATCCGAAAAATTATCATCGGTTTCGCCCAAATCCCACAATGTCACATGACATTTGTTGAGGTCTTTGTCATACCACCCCTGCATCACGGTGATTCCTCTGTCCTCTATCGGCTTGAGTACGTCTGATGCGTCTTTTATGATGTCCGGACTGCTGTCCATGCTTATCACCCCACTGTCCTGTCTAAAAACGCTTGATATTCCTGTTCTGCTATCTTTTGCAGTTCTGCATCTGCCTCCCTGCCTGTTGCATATATGAACTCTTGTGGCGGTCTGTAAATCGTTCCCCAGTTAATAAAGCGGACGTAGAAATGACCACCCTCGTCCTGTGTGTTCTTTTCCCAACCGACATCTGCTGTCGCTCCCGTACCGTTCACCTTTACTTTCCCGATAGGGATTTCATCTGCTGCATGTGCGGACACTGATGATTTTGAACCGAACCCTCGCCCACTTTTTTTGATGTCCTTTGACTTTGGGATTTTTCCGGACATGATTCTCTGTACAACTGGTTCTCCTTTTTCAGCGATCGTTTTATTTACCTGTGCAATATCTTCATCCGATGCAGCACTTTCAAACGCTTTTACCAGTTCCTCCAGTCCTTTGAACTCAATGTCAATTTTCATGTCCTCACCTCCGTGTCAGAATGTGACACCTATGCAACCGCACGACATTTCACAAGCACCCATCCGTTATCTGTAAACATCGGTGATGCGTCATAGATGTCGAATCGTGTTCCGTCATACTCTGCATAGAACTCTTTCATTTTCTTTCTGACCTCTTTCATCCGCTTGCAATTCCGAACCTTGAAAACAATGGTGTTCTCAAGACCTGCTTGCAGTGCTGTGTATTTCTCATTTGTTCCCAAACTCTGAACATCGCACCAACACTCATAAAACACCTCTGTGGTCGGTTCTTTCCTGCCCTCCTTGATTTCTGTGGTCACTCTGATTATTTTCACCCGTCCGGTCATTCACTGCTCCCTCCATACTTTTCATTGAGTAGCATGGTTGAGACCGCATTTGTGAGTTGCTGTGTACCGTTCTGATACTTCTCCCTGTGGTCATACAATTCCTTGACGAAAGAATATACAAGCAATCTCTGACGGGCGTTCAAATTGTATGGGTCGAAATTCGGAATCAGTTCCATCAATTCCTCTGATGCAATCGCCTCAACCATAGTCTCGACAATGTCCTTGTCGTCGTCATAGTCGATGTGATTGTATTTCATGCAGTCCTCAACCAGTTTGTCTCTATACTCTTTCTTTTCCTCGTCCGTCATTTCATTCACCTGCTTTCAATCACAGGGCGGGTGTTCCCGCCCTGCTGCATTTCTTATCCCTGCACGACTTCCGTGATGTTGCCTTTGATGATTGCTCCATCATCAACAGGCTGCACGTCGAAACGGTCACGAACCTTGATTCCAGTCATGTCTTTCTCCCACAAACCTGCTGCCTTGTCGTTCATGTCGATTGTGATGACATTTCTGTCAAATAATGTGATAGCCTCTTTTAAGTCGCCCATATACACAGGATGCTTGTATGCGGACACCTTTGCATCGACTGTCGTTTCCTGCTCCTGTCCTTTGCAAGTTACAACATACTTTCCTTTCACGACTTTCCATGCTGTTACGTCGGACGTTGCTGATGCGTCGATTGCTGTGGTTGTTCCGTCGATTGCTAATTTGCTACCGGAGATTGTGAACGCAGGTGAGTACACTGGTTCAGATTTCACAGTCCTGTTTGACACCTTGACAATCGGATATTTACCGAACAACATCATCTGTGTCGGCTGTGTAGGATTCGGCTGCAAAATGTACTTTCCATCCTTATCCTTTAACTTGTCGAGGTAGTTGTACCCGTTCTGATTTGCGATGACCATTGCTCCGGTTGTGATAGCAGGGTCGAGACCCACGTTGAACACGTCCTTGAGGCTGTCGATTGTGGAAATCACAACCTCTTTTCCCTTTGTCATCTCGTCCGCAACCTTGAGAATCATCGCATTTCTTGTCGCCTTTGTTTTCTTGGCAATCCATTTGTTGATGTATGCCATGACATTGGCTGCGGTGTCCTCAAACAGTTCTGCGGTGATTTTTAAGATGCCACCTTTTTTCTTGATTGCATACACAATCTTTTTGAACTTCGGCTCATCCATGTCGGGGAAATCCGCCTCCTCGTCCACATTGTCGAACGGAGTGGAATCTGCATCGACCTCAATGTTTCGAGAACCGTTCTTTGTGGTCACTCCCTCCACATTGACATACTGCTCCAGATTGTCCTCTGAACGTCTTAACTCGATGATGTCTGTTCTGATGTCCTCCGGAACGGTGACACCGATTCCCATTTCATCATCGTCTCCCTTTGTGGTGTCTGTGCTTAACGCATCCTTGTACACCTTGACATCTCCCTCGTCCGGTTCTCTCTTTAAGAATCCGCACTTGACGATATTGACGAACGCTTTCACGAGGTTTTTCTTGTCTGCTTTTGCCCCGATGGTCTTTGCTGTTCCCGTCGCCACCTTGTCCTCGATCTCCTCATGTTCCTCCTCGTCCAAATCGAACAGGAGGTCAAACTTTTCCTGTAACTCTTTGAGTTCCTCTTTTGCTGCCTTTGCCTTGTCGAGTTTTCCATCGTTCACAAGGCTCTTGACCTCATTCTTTTTGTCGTTGATTGCTTTCAACAGTTTCTGCATTTCCTTGTTCATGAATCATGTCCTCTCTTTCTTAAATTCCATACATGTCGAGGTCTGCAAGAATATCCTGCTTTTCTGCCTCGATTCTCTGTTTCTCTGCCTCTGCTGCTGCATTGTTCCTGTTCTCCAGTTCCGCAAGCACCGCATCGACAATGTCCTTTGTGGCTGTTCCTTTGATGCTCTCCGGAACATGGTTGTATTTTTCAAAATAATCTGATGCACACGCTGCGACTGCTGCCTTTTCATCAATCAAAACGTCGAAATACTCTGCCAGTTCTGCACCGCTGAACCACTTTTCTTTCGCCATGAAAGACTTGATTTTGTCTCTCGTCACACCCTCTTTCAAGTGTTCCTCGTAAACGTCGAGAATTGAATCCTCGCATAAATCAAGTTGTTTGATGACCTCTTTGAAATCGTCTGCGTTGCCCCATGCCATACATAAAGGCTTGTGAATCATCGCCTGTGCTCCTGTCGCAAAATGCAGTTCATCACATGCGAACATGATGACAGATGCGATTGACGCAGCCATTCCATCAACATATCCGACTTTGTGTCCGGAGTATCGTTTCAACTGGTTATAGATTGCCAGTCCTGCGAATACATCACCGCCACCGGAATTGAAATAGATGTCGATGTCCTCATACCCATCCAACTGGTTGAGGAAATCTGCGATGTCCTGCGGGCATCTGTCCTCCTCGAACCACATGGATTCCCATGTTGCTGATACAATGTCACCGTAGAAATACAAGGAACATCTGCTCTGTTCCTCGTCCTGTTCCAAATCCAAATAGCCGACATTTTCAACTTTTCCGCTGCGTTTATTCTTTTTTGTGAAATCAAAACGTCTTTTCTTTGCCATGATTATTCACCTCCCTCCTGTTCTTCCTCGTCCTCTGCCTCGTCGGTTTCGTCCGGTTGTCCTGTTGTGTCCGGCTGCTCTGTGTCCGGCTCTGTTTCTTCCTCCGGTTGCTCCGGTTTTTCGGTCTCCTCTTGCTCGATTTGACCTTTCTGATATGCTGCTCCTGCCATTGTCAGCGGAACGATGCTGCCATTTGCAAGTAAAGTGTCGCCACCCTCTCCATCGGGGAGGTCAAGTTTGCGTCGTGCCTCATTCGGTTTCATGATTGAGCCACTGACACCGTTTTTCAGGTATTCCATTTGTGTCTTTGAATCTGTCCGGAAAAGAACTTTTTCATTGTATTTGTAATAAAAACCGTCATCCTGTTCCTCGTCCGTCAGTATTTTATAGTTGATTTCTTCCTCATACTGCTTGATGACGAACAGTTCTGTATCAACGTAAAAAGACAACTGCTGCAACTCACTGTTCGCATAGGACGACTTTGAATAGTCGTTGATTTGATTCGGTTTCACACCGAACGCTGCTGCGATCTGCAATGCAGTGTATTTTTTCAATTCAAAGAACTGTGAATCTGACAATTTGATGTCGAGTGGTGTCAGTTTCATCCCTAACGGTACGGGAATGATTTTCCCTGTGTTCCTCGCTCCGCTGCCAAAATCCTCGAACGACTTCACAAGTGCCTCTTTCGCTTTATCATTCAACTCTCCCGTATATTCAAGCGTCGCTTTTGCTGTCAGTCCGCTCTCATATAGGCTGTTCATATATCTCTGTGACGCTGATGCTCCGGAAATCGTGTCACGGAGAATCTGCTGAACTGGTAAACCTGTCACACCGTCAAAACTGAATGATGTTTTGAAGTGCATGACCTCACTCGTGTCAAATACATACTGACTTCCGGATGTCGGGTCTGTGTAGACATACCACAAGCGTCCTTTTCCTGCGAATATGCCTGCATCATCCACAACAATCTGAACACAATTCGACTGCATCACCCACAGGTCAAGAATTTTGACCTCTCCTCCGTATTTCTTCCGGATGAATTTCTTTCTCATGTACACATAAGCGTTCCCGTAGTGATTGCGGTTGATTTCCACTGTGTTCCAAAATACCGTCGGTGTCATGAACGGGTTCGGTCTCTTGGTCAGCAGTCTCGACGTGTCCGTCTGTTCTGCCTCAATGATTCCTTTGTCCGTTCTCTGATAATATTTGATAGGCATTTTCGCAAGAGTTTCCGACAGCATCTTGAGACATGTGAAATATGTCACCTCTGATGTTGTCTTTCTCCTCCTGCTCAAACCCATGCTCTCAAGGAATGACGGTGAGTTGAGCGTCATCACCCCGCCTGTCAGTTCCGTTGAATCACTGACCTCCGGTGCAGTTTCACCTTTCCACCAGTTCATCAAACTGTTTGCTATTTTTCTAAATGGGTTCATTCTTTCTCACCGCCTTTCCCCATGTATTTCTCATACATTTCAAGCCACTCGTTCACGACTTCGTTCGTGTCCGGCTTGTATTCCTCTTTCATTGCTGCTTTCCATGCGTCGATGATTGCGTCAATCGGGTCGATTCTGTCCTCGTCGAGTGCCTTGTCGATTTTGATTTCACCGTAACTGTTCGAGATAGTCTTTGCGTTTGCAATCGACCACGTCAGCAGTTCATCGAACGGAACAACCTTGCCTTTTCCGACTTCTGTTCCCTCAATCACGACGTTTCCTGCTTTTATCTCCAGTCTGAAATCAACTGTTGCGTCATTGAGTTCCTTTGCTGTCTGTGTAATTGCCACAGAATCGAATCCCAGTGCCTCAAGGTCTGACAGGAACGCAGATGCGTTGTGTGGGTCATAACACACAAGTTGAGGTTTCAAATCATTCTGTTTGATTAAATCCTCAAGGTACTTGATGATGTACTTGTAATCTGTCTTTATTCCTCCCAGTGTCTCCGTGACTGTCACGAGACCTTTTGAAATCCATACATCATACGGAACTTTGTCCGTCTTGATATGCTCGTCCACTCTGCTCGCAGGTATGAATGAGTGAGTATGCACAAAATACTTTTTCACACCGTCAACCATGTACGGGATGACGATTGCGATGGATGTCAAGTCGCCTCCGGACGACAGGTCAACTCCGACATAGCATTTTGAGCCTCTGAAATCCTTGAGCGTTCGCAATGCTGCACATCGTTTCCAGTCTTTAATGTCCTTGATGTACAGTGCGTTTGACCACTGCATCCACATGTTTAACTGCTTAACGAGGAAATCTCGCAAATCCTCCCCGCCCATATCACGGGCAGTATTCGCAACCGGAACGAGATTCTCCAGTGCATCCTCGTCATATTCGAGAATCGGGTTTGCTTTTATCCAGTTCTCCTTTTTGTATAGGTCATCCGCTGTGTCCAACTGTGCTATATACACGAACTGACTGTCGTTCTCAAACACACCTTTCAGCAGATTGCAACAATACTCATATAACTTGTAGCAAGGCGATTTCAAATCGAACCCCGCTGTCGTTATGACGGAGATCAGTGCGGATTTTAATTTCTTGATACCTCCCTCAAGCAGTTTGTACATCTGATTTGTCTTGTGAGCGTGGTATTCGTCAACGATTCCCAAATATGCACGGTGTCCGTCCAGTGACTTGGTATCTCCGGATAATGCCTTGATTTCCGAATGTGTACAGATACAATCTATCGTGTGATTATGCTCATGCACCTTGAACCACTCCGACAAATCCTCGTCGGAATTGATGAATTTTACAATTTCATCAAAAACAATGTTCGCTTGGTCTTGTTTTGTCGCAGTACAAAAGATTTTTCCGTATTTGTACCCGTCAAAATTGCCATAGTAACACGCTAAAATACCATTGATGAACGACTTTCCGTTCTGTCTGCCTAACTGTACATAGGACGTTCTGAACCGTCTGTGACCCTTTTCTTTTGTCCTCCACCCATTCAGAGACCCTAAAATGAAACACTGGAACGGGTACGCTGTCACATTTTCCTGTTCGTCACCCTCTGCGATTGTCAATTCTTCCGCAAAATTGATGATTTCCTCGGACTTTTCAACGTCGAAATAATATTTGTATGGTGCTGCTTTCGCTTTTTCGAGGTCGTCAAGATGCCTTTGACATGCCAGTCTGACATATTCACCTGCAATGATGACACCTGCAACGACATCAAGAGCGTATTGTGTGCAACGGTCGGTCACTGCTGCCCCTGCTGCCATTTATGAACTCGCATACTTGGCGAATTTGTTCTCCGGTTTTGTTTCCTTTGCTTTCGGAACTACCAACCGACACCGACTGCTGACCGTCATTCCGAAATCCGATGCCCCCTGCCGACACTGTTTCATGCAGCGGTCTTGTATAATCATGAGACGCTCCCTCTCACCGTTCACAACCTCCCGTGTTCCGACCTGTACACGTTCCTGTTCTCCTGTGTCCGGATTCTCTCGCATCTCATAGACCGGAACATCGACCATCAACGGAGTTTCTCTGATTTTGTCCGTTATCTCGATGTATTGGTCTTGTGCAATCAGTAATCTCGCCAGTGCATCACAATCCACGTTCGCAATGAGTTTGATTGCAAGCAGTTCTTTTGACAATTTCCGGAATTTCTTCTTTTGTTCCGGTGTCAAATATGCCGGAGGCTTGACTTTGTCGTTTGGGGCGACCACCTCTGCATTTTTTCTCGCCTCAATCTCTGCTTTTGTGAGGTGTTTTTTTCCTTTCATGACCACCAAATCTGTCGGTTGTCTCTGTCCTGCCATGCAGCATCAACCCCCTTTCCGTCCAGTGTTCACGAGTTTCGTGTCACATTCTGACACCTTTTCGTCACTCCCCTGTGTCTTGATTTTCTCGTGGGGAGTTTTCTCCAAAGAAAAGAGGGGGTGCGACTAAGAAACGGTCACATAAAACTTTTTCATATCCCCCTGCCTCTTTGAAATGGTAATCAATCAGCGACCTCAACTGTGTCTGTGTTGCTTTCATGCTTGCATTGCTCTGTTTATATAGTGCTGTGATTGTGTTGTGCGTCCGATGGCTCAAGGGTATCAAGTTCAATGGGTTCAACCTCTGCTCCCAGTCCTCCTCAAGTTCTATGATGTGGTGGACTGGGTCTGAATCCGTCAGTGTTATCAACTCATGTGTG
>OGDN01000350.1_pt1 | contig 96809 bp, 50 predicted proteins | sample 1570271 | NCBI WGS metagenome assembly OGDN01 (sample SAMEA4384481, study PRJEB24528) | human gut metagenome | reverse complement strand
GGAATGCATGGGTACACAACTATACCGGCAATGTATGGTATGTCAATACCAGCACAGGGGATATCAAACCCTTTCAGTTTCTTTCATCCGAACATTTGGGATACATCGATGTGGAACGTTACTCTATTATCCATGACTCGCGGGATATCATCTGGATTACGACTTACGGAAACGGGCTCTTTGCCTACGACCTGAACACCGGTGGTCTGCAACACTTCACTTTTGAAGTCAGTCACTCCAGCCACATCAATTCCAACTATCTGCAATATATCATTGAAGACCGTTCAGGGGGTATCTGGGTCAGTTCCGAATTTTCCGGATTATCCCATCTCGAAATTCTGAATAAAGGTACGTTGCGTATCTATCCGAACGGTGAAAATGCTTCCGACCGTTCCAACACCATCCGTATGCTCTTACGGGGTAAAAACGGGAATGTATTTATGGCAAACCGCATGGGTACCTTATATGAGTATGATGCCGGACTGAAAAACATACTTCGCAAAGAGAAGTTCACACATAACGTATACAGTATGTGCGAAGATAACGAAGGACAACTCTGGTTAGGCATGCGTGGTATAGGACTGCGTATCGGCCCTGACCAATGGTACCGGCACAACAGCAAAGACCCAGGCTCGTTATCAAACGACAATGTGTATTTAATCTACCGTGACCGCAAAGGCCGGATGTGGATAGGGACATTTGGCGGAGGCCTGAATCTGGCTGTCAAAACAGACAACGGCTATCAATTCAAGCATTTCTTTCAAGACAGTTATGGGGAAAAACGGGTACGTGTCATTCAGGAAGACCGCAACGGCATGATGTGGGTAGGTACCAACAACGGTATTTATATCTTCCATCCGGACTCACTGATCCACGCACCCAAGAACTATATACTTTACAACCACGTTAACGAAACATTCCCCAGCAATGAAATCCGTTGTCTGGTAAATGATCACGAAGGAAACATGTGGATCGGTACAACGGGAACAGGCTTTGCTATCTGTAATCCGGGAAATGACTACCAGCATCTGACTTTCGATTGTTACAGTATGAAAGACGGATTACCCAACGGGGTTATACAATCCATTGTGGAAGACCAAGACCATAAAATGTGGATTGCAACCGAATATGGCATTTCCCGTTTCACTCCCGCCACCAAGCAAATAGAGAACTATTATTTCTCTTCGCATACACTGGGAAATGTGTACTCTGAGAATACAGCCTGCATAAACACCGACGGAAGACTGCTTTTCGGAACGAACTACGGTCTGGTAGCCCTCGACACCCATAAGGTAGAAAACATGGAAAAGCCTGTATCGACTGTATTCACGGGACTCCATATCAATGGCACACACATGCTGCCCGGCATGGAAGATTCACCTCTTGACGAAACAATGTCTTATACACGTGAATTAAAACTGAAACACTACCAGAATTCATTTGTCATCGCTTTTTCAACCTTCAATTTCTTAAGCGGAGCATCCAAATATTCTTATCGGATGCCTCCTTATGATTCGGAATGGAGTATTCCCTCGGCACAGAATCTGGCAACGTACCGCAATCTTCCTCCCGGCAAATATCAGCTACAGGTGAAGGCTTGTAACGTAGCCGGAATGTGGGGGGAAGAAAGTACCCTGGAGATTGTAATAGCCCCTCCTTTCTGGCAGACAACCTGGGCATATCTGATTTATCTGGTACTGATTGGAATTGCCGGCTATTTCAGTTTCCACATCATACGCAATTTCAACCGGCTGCGTAACCGCATCGCTATCGAGAAGCAATTGACTGAATATAAACTGGAGTTCTTCACCAACATATCTCACGAATTCCGTACTCCGCTTACTTTAATTCAAGGTGCTCTCAACAAGCTGGTCAATATAGAGAATCCTCCGAAAGAAATGCAGCGTCCTTTAAGAACGATGGATAAAAGTACGCGGAGAATGCTACGTCTCATCAATCAGCTGCTGGAGTTCAGAAAGATGCAGAAAAGTAAACTGGCTTTATCTCTGGAAGAGACGGATGTCATTGCTTTCCTTTATGAAATATTCCTGAGTTTCAAGGATACAAGCGAATCCAAACATATGGATTTCAGCTTCGAACCGTCACAACCTTCCTATAAAATGTATATTGATAAAGGCAACTTAGACAAGGTTACCTATAATCTGCTGTCCAACGCTTTCAAGTACACGCCTTCTAATGGAAAGATTATATTTAAAGTAGACATTCTGGAAGACAAGCAACAACTCCGCATCCAAGTAATAGATAACGGAATTGGCATACCTAAAGAAAAGCGTTCCGAACTGTTCAAGCGTTTTATGCAAAGCAGCTTCTCCCACAGCAGTGTCGGAGTAGGGCTCCACTTGACGCATGAACTGGTCAATGTACACAAAGGCAGCATCAGCTATGAGGATAATGAAGGGGGAGGCTCCGTCTTTACCGTCATACTGCCAACTAATTCAGAAATCTATCAAGAGAAAGATTTCCTAGTCCCCAACCAGCTATTAATCGAAGAAGAGGAACAGCAACATGCCAAAGAGTTTATCCGGGAAGAAAAACCGGAAGATACCTTCCAGCCTCCTGTCGATCCGTTGAACAAACGCAAAGTCCTGATTATAGAAGATGATACTGATATCCGTGAATTCTTAAAAGAAGAAGTGGGAGTTTACTTTGAAGTAGAAGTAGCTGCCGACGGAACATCCGGGTTTGAAAAGGCAAGCACGTATGATGCAGATTTAATTATTTGTGATGTCCTGATGCCGGGAATGACCGGATTTGAAGTGACACGCAAGCTTAAAAATGAATTTACGACCAGTCATATCCCCATCATATTACTGACTGCTCTCGATATAGAAGAGAAATACCAGGAAGGAATTGAATCCGGAGCTGATGCGTATATCACGAAGCCATTCAATGTCTCTTTACTACTGGCAAGAATCTTCAAGCTAATCGAGCTACGGGATAAACTGCGCCAAAAATATTCCAACGAACCGGGATTGGCTCATTCCATTATTTGTACCAATGACAAGGACCAGAAGTTCTCGGCGAAACTAAATGAGGTATTGAATGAGCACATGACCGACACAGAATTTTCGGTCAATGACTTTGCCGGAATAATGGGATTAGGGCGTACTGTGTTCTATAAAAAAGTGCGGGGAGTAACCGGTTATTCTCCTTATGAATATTTACGTGTCATGCGATTGAAAAAAGCTGCTGAAATGTTATTGACAGAAGATCTCACTATAGCCGAAGTCGCCTACAGCGTAGGTATCAATGATCCGTTCTACTTCAGCAAATGTTTCAAAAACCAGTTCGGAGTATCTCCTTCCGCCTATCGGAAAAAGCTGCCGGAGGGTGAAAATGCACCGGCAAATGACGCCGACGTATGATCTTACATGTTTTCCGTACTAATTTAAAGGGTGTTTATTGGACTGATGTGCTTTCTTTGCCAATGAAAAATTAATCATTAACAAATCATGAGAAACAAACTCTTTTTATTTGTATTTCTGTTTGCAGTGCTGGCTATTGTTGATAGTCATGCTTTCGAACGCAAAAAATACAATTTCAACAGTGAATGGCGTCTGCAAATCGGAGACTTTCCCGAAGCTAAACAATCTCAATTCGACGATAGCCGGTGGAAAGCAGTCACTTTACCGCATGCCTTTAATGAAGACGAAGCCTTCAAAGTATCTATCGAACAGCTGACGGACACAGTGGTATGGTATCGGAAACATTTTCGAATTCCGGCTTCCGGTAAAAAACAAAAAGTATTCATCGAGTTTGAAGGAGTGCGCCAAGCCGGTGACTTCTATTTGAACGGGCAATATCTGGGCAAACATGAAAACGGAGTAATGGCGGTAGGCTTCGACCTGACTCCCTATATCAAAGAAGGGGATAATGTACTGGCAGTACGTACAGATAATGACTGGATGTATCGCGAAAAAAGTACCAACTCCAAATTCCAGTGGAACGACCGTAACTTCAACGCAAACTACGGCGGCCTGCCCAAGAATGTATTCTTGTACGTTACAGATGAAGTGTATCAGACTCTTCCTTTATACAGTAATCTGAAAACTACCGGAGTTTATATTTATGCTAAAGATATCGACGTAAAAGGACGCACTGCCACCATCCATGCAGAATCGGAAGTAAAAAACGACAGTCGTGAACCACGCCAACTCAGCTACCAGGTAGTCTTGCTGGATGCTGACGGCAAACAGGTGAAAAGCTTCGAAGGTGAGAAAGTAACCTTACAAGGTGGCGAAACTAAAATAGTGAAAGCTGCTTCCAAAGTAGATAACCTCCATTTCTGGAGTTGGGGATATGGGTATCTTTATACTGTTCAAACGATTTTAAAAGACAATAAGAATCAAGTCTTTGATGAAGTAAGTACGCGTACAGGTTTCCGCAAGACACAATTTGCAGAAGGCAAAATCTGGCTGAACGACCGTGTGATCCAGATGAAAGGGTATGCACAACGCACCAGTAATGAATGGCCGGCGGTGGGCCTCTCTGTTCCGGCGTGGCTAAGTGACTACTCTAATGGGCTGGTAGTAAAAGGCAATGGCAATCTGGTACGCTGGATGCATGTTACCCCATGGAAACAAGACGTGGAATCCTGCGACCGCGTAGGTTTGATTCAGGCAATGCCGGCAGGAGACTCCGAGAAGGACCGTACAGGACGCCAATGGGACCAGCGCACAGAACTGATGCGTGACGCGATCATCTACAACCGTAATAATCCGAGTATCTTATTCTACGAATGTGGAAACAAAGGTATCAGCAAGGAACATATGATAGAGATGAAAGCTATCCGCGATAAATATGATCCTTTTGGCGGACGTGCTATCGGCTCCCGTGAGATGCTGGACATCCGTGAAGCTGAATATGGCGGAGAAATGCTTTATATCAACAAGAGCGTACACCATCCGATGTGGGCCACAGAATATTGCCGCGACGAGGGCCTGAGAAAATATTGGGATGAATACAGCTATCCTTTCCACAAAGAAGGAGATGGTCCGCTACATCGTAATCAACCTGCAGACAGCTATAATCACAATCAGGACATGCTGGCTATAGCAATGATCCGTACTTGGTATGATTATTGGCGCGAACGTCCGGGAACAGGTCGCAGAGTCAGTTCCGGAGGTGCCAAAATTATATTCTCGGATACCAACACACACCACCGTGGTGAAGAAAACTATCGAAGAAGTGGAGTTACAGACCCTATGCGCATCGAAAAGGATGCTTTCTTTGCACATCAGGTCATGTGGAACGGATGGGTAGATACGGAAGAGGATAATACCTATATCATCGGCCATTGGAACTATCCGGCAAATACTGTGAAACCTGTCTATGTAGTATCTACCGGGGAAGAAGTAGAACTTTTCCTGAATGGTCAGTCGCTAGGTAAAGGCAAACGTGAATATAATTTCCTGTTCACCTTTGATAATGTTGCTTTTAAAGCCGGTAAACTGGAAGCTGTCAGCTACAACAAGGCCGGTAAGGAAATAAGTCGCTATGCAGTAAGCACCGTTGGTGAACCTGCCAGACTAAAACTGACTACTATACAAAACCCGGAAGGATTCCATGCGGATGGAGCCGACCTGGCGCTAATACAAGTAGAAGTGGTAGACAAAGACGGAAAACGTTGTCCGCTCGATAATCGTATCATCCAATTCGACCTGAAGGGGAATGCTGAATGGCGTGGAGGTATCGCACAAGGAAAAGACAATTATATTCTTAATACCAGCCTCCCAGTGGAATGTGGTATTAACCGTGCTCTGATCCGCAGCACTACCCAAGCCGGCAAAATCACTCTGACCGCTAAAGCAGAAGGGCTCCCCAGCGCTACAATTACATTAGAAACCCTTCCCGTCAAAGTTAGCAACGGACTGAGTACTTATTTGCCTCAGATGACTCTGAAAGGTAATCTGGATAAAGGTAAAACTCCCCTTACCCCATCTTACAAGGATACGAAACGGGATATACGAATTGTATCCGCCAAAGCCGGAGCCAACAATGAGACTGTAGACCAGAGCTTCGATGATAATGAAAGAAGCGAATGGATGAATGACGGCAAACTCAGCACCGCATGGATTACATATACGCTCGAAAAAGAAGCTGCAATAGATGATATCTGTATCAAATTGAATGGATGGCGTTCACGCAGTTATCCTTTGGAAGTATTTGCCGGTAATACCATGATCTGGAGTGGAGATACGAATAAAAGTCTGGGGTATGTTCATTTAAATGTGGAGAAGCCGGTACGTTCCAATCAAATTACCATCCGCCTGAAAGGTAATACCAGCGATCAGGATGCTTTCGGACAGATCACTGAGGTAGCGGCAAAAGCAGCAAATGATATGGAACTCGAAGCGAAAGCGAACAAAAATAATGCTAATCTGAGAATTATTGAAATAGAGTTTCTGGAAACAATCAAATAAAATAAAACATTCTCCTTTATAAAAAGAGGATGTGTACAAAAACTTATAAATTAAAAATCACCCTCGCCACAGATAGTTGTAGCGAGGGTGATTTTGCTGAAAGGGAAGTTTTGCCACATTCCCTTTTATATTTTTCAGTTCATTAATTTCCATCCGGCTTTTCATTCTCCGTAAATGGACACAAATTCCATTTGAAAGACTCAAAGCTGTCCGGTTGTGCCGGATCAAAACCGCTATAATCCGGTCGCAAGTATTTCACAATCTCCAGATTAGCCTTTTTCATTCCTTCAATTACGCATTTTGAAACTTCATAAGCTCCGTAAGTACTAAAGTGAGTATTGTCTTTAAGAGTTCTAGTCTGACCGGGAAAAGTTCCTGCCGGATAGTGTACGAATGCTTTTGTAGAATTATCCACACCTAAAGCATTGAAAAGAATAGCAGTCATACCATTTAATTCTATCAGAGGAACGTTCTCTTTGGCAGCTACCCAACGGACTGCATCAGGATAATCACCATGAGTATTTACAGACTTTCCATTCTCGTCAAAACGACGGCGGCTTGTAGGAGTCACCAATATCGGATGAGCACCTTTAGCACGGGCCTCGTCTATAAAGATTTTCAGATTATATGCAAAAGAATAAAACGCTCCTTTACCGGGTCCTTTCTGCTTTTGGTCATTATGTCCAAACTCAACCAACAAATAATCACCTTCTTTAATCTGACTCAATATCTTTGCAAGACGCTTTCCACCAATGAATGTATTTGCAGACAGTCCTGACTCCGCATGATTGGCTATACAAACCTGATCTGTAAAGAAGCGGGGAATCATTTGCCCCCAACTTGCCCACGGTTCATTATCCTGATCAACTACTGTGCTATTCCCACAAAGATAGACTGTAGGTATGTTTTCAACCCGTTCTATCACCAAAGAATTCACACGGGGCAGATCACCATTAAACTCCAACGTCAACTTATCATCCCAGTTCAATTTCTTCTTTTCCTTCTCTTTTATGCTGACTCTTTCTTTTCCCGAAATCACAGGGTTACGTTTATTAATGGTAAACGTTTCTGTAATCATCTCTCCTTTTTTAGTCGAAAGGTTCTCAATAAACAGTCTGCGCGATTCACCACGAACGGTTGTACTGGCAGCCTCTTTTTTACTCCCCAAGGTGACGGTTACTTTATAGTTTCCATCCGGTACGTTCAGTGAGAAAAAGAAAGGTTGGTTACTCTTTCCATCCCATGACGGTAATAAATCATATCCATAGCCTTGTTCATTATTGAACAAAGTTTCAGAAGTCACTTTTATATAGCCGTCTTTTACTTTTTTATCAGTAGAAAAGTCGAATTTATAAACTTGCGCTTGCATCAGGATACTACCTGTCATCAAAATAGCACTGATTAATAATGTCAATCTCTTCATTTTTGTTATTCTATTTATTTCTTTATTAGTTTCTTTACTTCTTTGGCATAGCGTCTGCCTAAAATAATCTGGCTTGCCGCATCAAAATGGGGATCAGTCTCGTCCTTCAAAGGAGTAAGCCCTTCGGAAGAAACACAGGCACTATGAGGCAAAAAGGCGGGAATCTCTTTTATCATATCATTAAAAGGTTTTGTTCCCTCGGGGATATGAGGTTTCCTGGTCCAGTTCCATTGCGCAATCTGCCCTACTACAACAGGCAAATCGGGCATTCCCAAATCATTACGCAAATCCGTCATCAACTGAGTGATTTTCTCTCTGTATGCTTCGGAATGGTGACAATCCGCTTCTCCCTGATGCCAGATAATCGCTTTCAACGTACCATATTTCATTGCCTCTTTGGTACGTCGTACTGCTTCATCATAGTACCCACCGGACTGTTTGGCATTTTTAACCCAGGAACGGATAGAGGACCCTCCGCGAGCATTGACTATCAGCCCTATCGGATGTTTTCTAGTAGCCATTTCCTTGGCGAAACCATATGCAGGTCCTAATTGTTGCCAGCTAAGTCCTTTTCCTACCGTAGAATAGCGGTTCAAGGGATTCACTGCAGGTTCGAATTTATCTTCCGCATTCAGCAAATATACATTTCGTAAGGTGTCCATCACTTCCGGTGATAATTTTCCTCTCCCTGCCATATTCGACTGTCCAATGCAAAGATACAAATCAAGATTCTTCAACGGTTTTTCAGCATACGCAGCCGAACTTCCCCATAATAGCATACATAAAAGAAAGATGCGCCACAGATAATTTATTTTCATTATTTGATTGATTTTAAATTCTACTTCATTCTTCATAATTACAGAGACTAATTGAAATGTACCTTAATAGTTCCCCCATAAGGATTAAAGTCAAACATTATCTTATTCCCATCCATGTGTACTGCAAGCTCCTGCTTACCTTGTTTCACAGCAACTCCATCCATTGTTCCTCCCTGAATTACCATCGTCAAAGGTTCTGTAAACAGTTTCTTATCCAGCTTCAGTTTAGGAGTGATTGTCATACCATTCCTCTTATTGGAGATTTTCAATCGTATCTCCTCCCTTTCTTTGATATAAGATGCCACCTCACAGAATGTACCTACCCAAATCCGATCTTCCAGACTTTTCACTTTATCCAGATGTTCCCAAAATAAAGCAGGAGACTTAAAAGCGTCATATCCCTCATTAATGCCATGAGTCATCCCTACTCCCCAATCTTCCGTTTTCATCAAATCCTTCAGCCACTTGTCAAAACGTTCAGGAGTTGACTTGCCTCCGATTGATATTTGTTTGGTACGTGTAGCAACTCTGTTTTCAGAAGCTATTTGAACAATTTCTTCTGTCTTATAATTATATGGATAACAGTAGGTTCGGGGCAGCACACCTATATTGGCATAAATAGCGCTATCATTCTTTTCGATCTCCGATTTAACTTGATCCAAAGTCAGTCGCTTAGCATTCTTATGTGCCCAGCTATGACTGGAAATTTCATGCCCTCTCTTCGACATTTCATACAACTCTGTCCAACTCATCCGGGGTAGCTTTGCAGATGCACCTTGCTCCGTATAGTAGCCACATACCCAAAAAGTACCTCTAAATCCACGTTTCTCCAGTTCGGGAGCAGCTACCGTTGAATGTTCTGCCAATCCGTCATCAAAGGTATAACTGATAGCACAAGTTCTGTCTCCTTTATATTTGGCGACATATACATAGCGGTCATCCGAAAGAAGTTGCTTGATCTGTTCGTACACTCGCTTTCCCATGTACTCGGCAGAAACCTGGTTAAAATGAAGTTTATCTCCCATCAGCTCTGCTTCCGACATATCAATCAGATAAGCATTCTTGTCTTCTTCCGCAAAACGTCGCATTCCTTTCTCCACATCACTGTTATAGCGTTTATTTTTCTTCGATACCGTACCGAATATAAACGGGAGTCTGGAATAGTCTTTGCCTGTTTTCTCTGTTAAATGATTACGTACATAGGTTACCACTCCTTTCAGATTCTGATAATATTCTTTTCCATGTTGATAATCACTCTCTCCCTGATGCCAAATGAAAGCATCAATCTGATAACCCTGCTTCAGTTTGGACAAAGTCTGATCAATACTGGCATCGATATTGGCTATCAAAGAAAGCAATAAAGACTTTCCTTTCTCGCTGGTAGCAGTGTTTTTCGCCAACCATTTCGGATCGGCAGACCAATAAGTCCCCCGAAAAGGAGTAGTAACAGGAGCAGCTATGGCAGTACCGCCAATAGCCCATTTGATAACATAAAACTTTTCTTGAAATAACTGCTCCAGCCAATAATAAGCAATAGCATCATATCCCCACGTATAAGGTTTACTTTTAGGATGGCTCAACGGCCAGAATGGAGTAAACATTCCATCCGTACGATTATGGGAGATGTGGCAATATTGATAGGCTCCCGCAGTAAAGGTACTATCCGCAGCCATTGCTTTTATATAGTCCGGCAAACGATTATTAGGTACACGTCCGTCCGTATTTGATTGACCAGCCGTGATAATAACATGCACCGGTCCCTTCGCCCGGGCATGACAAAAACCTATTGCAAAAAACAAAATAAAAAAAAGTGTTCTCATGATCAGTGATCCTTTATATTTATAGTAATGTTCTTCTGCAAAAATAAGCGTACTTTTACTTTCAAACCATAGACTATTGTACACAAATGCAAGGTAGATCATTCACATCGAACATCGGAAAGAAGATTTAAAGCAAAAGATAGAATAATTGGTTACTCATCTTTCTTCTCCTGCCTCATTATCTCCTTGTTCTTTCATTTCACCACGCTGATATACGGATGGCGCCACTCCAAATTGAGTCTTAAAGCACTTGCTAAAATAGAACGGATCACTGATACCAACCTTGTAAGAAACTTCCGCAACAGTCAGATTCTCGCCGGACAATAACAGTTCAGCCGCCTTTTTCATTCGTACCACCCGCAAATATTCATTTGGAGAATAACCGGTCACACCACGCAGTTTCCTATAAAACACCGTTCGTCCCAGCTTCATCAATTGCGCAAATTCATCTATTGAGAATTCCGGACGGGAAAGATTCTGTTCCAGTACGGCAGCCAATCGGTCGGCAAACTCCTTATCACGATCGGTAGAGCATACGGCAGCACGTACAATCCCCGGCTCACTGGAGAACTTCTCCCGCAACTTGTCACGCTGTTCTATCAGTCGGAAGACACGTGCCAGCAAAAGCTTTATACTGAAAGGTTTCGCAATATAAGCATCAGCACCGGATTCAATACCTTCCAGATGTTTCTCCGGAGAATTTAATGCTGTCAGCAGGATAATAGGAATATGACTGGTAGCAAAATCTGATTTTAATTTCTTTGTAACCTCAAACCCGGTCATTCCCGGCATCAGTACGTCACAAATAATCAAATCAGCATCATAAGTACGGGCCTTTTCAAATCCGGCTGTTCCGTCAGCAGCTACTTCTACTTCAAAATATACGCCAACCTCTTCTTTTAAGAATTCACGGATATCATTGTCATCTTCTATAATCAGAACTTTACGTTTATTCAAAGGCTCCGCTATTTTCTCCGGCTCCGGCAGTTCTTCCGAAAGTTCCAGCAAATGATGAGCCTGTCCGCCTGCCTCTTTCAACAAGACATTGCCGGGGATGAGGAAATCTTTTTCCGAATAAATTGTTTTATCTGTCGGGATACAAACTGTAAAGACAGAGCCTCCCCCTTCATTGTCTTTGTATTCAATCGTACCTTTATGGACTTGCACCAGCTCATGGCTCAAATGCAAACCAACCCCGATACTATCCCCAGAGAAACTACTCTGCATGAATCTCTTGAATAACTCATTTTGTTTCTCTTTAGGAATACCCACTCCAGTATCGGACACTTGAATCTGCAACGTCTTGTTCACTTCATCCACAGTGACGGAAAGTATAATCGTACCGTTTGAAGGAGTATATTTAAAGGCATTAGACAATAAGTTATAAGTCACTTTATCCAGATTGCCCTTATCAAGAAACATTTTGTAAGATGGTATAGACGGAATAAAACGGAAATTCATATTCTTTTGCTCCGCAACATCGCCGAAACTCAGGAAGATTTCATAAAGAAAAGCAATCACATCCGTCTCTTCCAAAGAAAGTGCCAGTTTGTTATTCTGCATCTTCCGGAACTCCAATAACTGGTTAATCAGCCTCAACATGCGTTGAGTGCTTTTATCCATCGTTTTGAGCGGATGTATCAGATCACGGGGAATATCAGATACCCGTTGGATCTTTTCCAATGCCCCCTGTATCAAAGTCAACGGAGTGCGGAACTCATGAGAGATATTGGTGAAGAAAACCAGCTTATACTCTGTCAACTGTTTCTCCACATTAATACGGTTACGTAAACCATTGAAATTACGCACAATACGGAAAGCAAAATACAAAGTTACAATCAGCAGCAATACATACCCCAACATTGCCCAGTTCGTTTTCCAGAAAGGAGGCACAATGACAATCTTCAAGGTCGTTTCGCTTTCGTTCCAGACTCCTGCTCCATTACATGACTTCACGTGAAGTATGTAAGTACCGGGATTCAGGTATTTAAAAGAAGCAAAATTCAATGGTGAAGGAGTACTCCAACCTTTATCATAATTTTCCAGCCAGTACATATACTTGGTACGTCCACTATCCGAATAGTCAAAAGTAGAGAAATCTATTAAGAATGAATTTTGAAAATACTTCAAAGTGATTTTATCCGAATAAGCCAGAGATTGTTTCAAAGGAGAGTCCTCCATAGTAGGATTTACCTGAGTACCATTCACATGCAGGTCTGTAAAAACAACAGGAGAAAAAGTTTCACTGTCCTGTATCTTATCCGGATCAATGACAAGCAGCCCATAATTAGTACCAAAAAGCAATTTACCGTCTACCCCCACACAAGCACTGTTCTCACTATAAACATTACCTAATGTATAGGAAGAAAAGAAATAATTCTCAAAGGAGTGATTGTTTGGATTGAACTTAGAAATACCATATTCAGTGGCAACCCATAAGTTTCCGTTATTATCTCCTAAAATAGACTGAATCACATCATTAACCAACCCTTCAGAAGTTCCGTAATGCTCATATTTCAATGAACGGTAATTATCTTGAGGCTCACAGAGATTCAAGCCGGAACCGGAAGTCCCCACCCACATACGCCCTTTCGTATCCCGGTAAATACATCTGATTTCATTGCTGCAAAAAGTTCCGTTGGTATAATTGAACAGATGATAATCATCACTATTAGCTATCAATGAATCCGGATGAAAGATGCAAACGCCCTCACTGGTACCCACCCAGATCATGCCATTATCGTCTTCTTCTATCACCCGTATCATACGCAGGCCAAATTTCTGCTGTAAAAAATGACGGAAATTATATTTACCATCCTGCGTCGGTTCGGCCAGTTCAAGCCCGCCTCCAAATGTACCGATCCACATCCGGTCTTTTCGATCCTTATAAAGAGAGAATACATTATTATCTGCTAATGAAGCTGGATTTGAAATGTCATTGCGGTACCATTCTTCTCCTATTTTCAATCCGTTTCCACGGGTTCCTACCCACATCTTACCCCTATTATCTTCTGCGATCGCATAAATATTGGAATGGAAATATTGATTGGTCATTTTAGAATGAAGATTTGAATCAAATGTGTACAATCCGCCTTTACGCGTTCCAACCCAAATATCTCCATCCGGCATTTTTGTCAGCATACGAATCGTATTCGAACGGTCAAACAACTCACGGGACTCCGGATATATGCGTGAAGTACCCTCATTCAATACAGAAATGCGGGACAAGCCGGAATATTCGGAGCTTACCCAAATGCCACCGGCACGGTCTTCCATTACATACAATAGAAAATCAGAACTTATGTGACTTTGATCATTTATATTTGCCAGAAAATGTTCTAGTTTATCCTCTGTTGTATCATAAGCAAAAAGTCCGTTACCATAAGTAGAAATCCAGATAATTCCCCGGGAATCATGAACCATGTGATAACGTTCATAATCAATATATCCCAGTTTATCCTCAGGAATCAATTGAAATTCTTTTTTTGCCCCATTCTTGGCAAGAATGTAAGTGACATGACCGGTATGATTATATATCCAAAAGTCTCCGTGATTATCACGAATGACTTCACCGTTTTTAACATTGAGCTCTGCATCCACGCTGATCCGATGCGAATTAAGATCATAGTTGTAAGCTCCCGTATTAGTCAGTATTACCCACTTATCCTTTAAAAGGAAATTGCCTGTAGGAGCCGTTTTACCTGCAATAGTCGAAAGAGAAGCTACCTTTGTTATTTTCTGACTGGCAGCCTGATGGCAATAGACATCGCCGTCTGCCGTTAGAAAATACATAGTATCTTTAAATGCCAGAGAAGAAGTAAAATGAAGCAAACGATCTTCCACTTTATACTGACCGTCAGATACAGATACCAATCCACGTTGCGTTCCGATCCAAATTCTCCCACCGGCATCTTCATTAATAAATTGTACCCGGTTATCCGGCAAATTACCACGTTCCGTCTTAAATTCAGTAGATACCATTTTCCTGTCTTCCTGGTGGACGATTCTACGACACCCATTGGCCGAATGCCGAAGCCATACATCCCCATTGGCAGCAATAAATACAGCTGAGTAATTCTGCTCCAACGCACCAGTTCCTGTATAATCAACAAAGCAAGCACGCTGCAAATCATAACAACTGAATAGTTCCGGAGTAGTAGAAATCCACAGAAAACCATTTTTATCTTCAGTCAGGTCATAAATCCGGTTATCTGCCAGTGAGACTTTCTCACCGGACTCCGGGCGGAAGGTCAGGAAAGAATTGCCATCATAGCGACTTAATCCGTTCAAGGTAGCTAACCACAGAAAGCCTTTGCTGTCCTGATACATGTACCGAACCGAATTATTCGGTATACCGTCACTCGTCCTCATTTGTTTAGAACGGAGCTCAATACCCCCATAAACCGTATTGAAGATAAGAGTTATGAAGAATGTGACAAGTAATAAGCGCTTTTGTGCCATAATAGATTCCAAGATTAATGATAAATGCCAGACAAAAGTAATCAAGAAAGTTGAAATAATAAAGAAACAATCATAAAATAGTATTAGGAGGATGCCTGCTTTTTATCAAACATCCTCCTAAGTCTAAATCTGCTTAGAGAGTTTTTAATCCATATGAAATACTTCCGGCAGAGGAATCGAAACGGGTGAATTATCCGGATTCACTTCCATGATATCTGCCATATAGTCCCACCATTTCTGTACAATCTCTGTAGTTCCCAAGTCCTGCGAGCCTCCCTCACCTTCCGTTTTCTGGAAAGCAAAGAGACTGTTGGTTTCTCTATCCCAATATATAGAATAATCTGATACTCCATTTTTTGAAAGCAGGGCTTTTAGTTCAGGCCAGATAGCGGCATGTCTTTTTTCGTATTCTGCTTCATAACCCGGTTTCAAATACATTTTAAAAGCTTCTCGTTTCATGGTTCTTATAGTTTAAAGTTATTCTTTCGTGTCTTCCTTATCTACAGCAAAAATAGGAACTGTTGTCTTTTGCTTTTCCTGATAATACTGCACGGCACTATCATTCATCTGAGGATGCTGAGTGTTCAGCAAACGAATCATTTCCGCACCGGCCCAAAGTACCGGTCCATATCCGTGCGCCGCATATACATTGACCGGACGATAATAATAGAAAGCCGGATCAAAAGCCATGCCAGTCCCCACACAAGTACCTTCTACCTGTCCTTCTTCGTTTATCTTTCCGGCTACGGCATGCCATCCCAACTGGGCAACAGGACCATAAGCAATTGCGTCAATCCAACCTTTATTGATAGCATGTGCCAGACAATATACATAAATCGCAGTGGCAGAAGTTTCCAAATAAGAATCATTCCGGTCGAGCAACTGGTGCCAAAGCCCTTCTCCGCTTTGCAAAGCCGTCACTCCACGTACATGAGCACGGAAATAATCCATTACTTTCGGACGCTGAGGATAATCTTCCGGTAATACATCCAGCAATTCACAAGCTGTCAGCATCGCCCATCCATTCGCACGTGCCCAACAAAAAGCCGGATGATCCGTACTGCTCTCTACCCATCCATGTCTGTACAATCCTTTTTCAGGAATAAACATGCGATCGGCAAATTGCAGGAATTGCTTTACAGCTTCAGCCAGATATCGGCTCTTTGACTCTTTATCATAACAACTCATCTGTGCTACTGCCGGAATCCCCATAAACATGTCATCCAGCCAAAGAGTATTCCGCTGAGGACGATTACGTGCAAATGTCCCGTCCGCCAGACGATATTCTTTATTGATAATAAAATCAAAGTAATTCTGAATTAATCCGTCAACAGGGAGTGACTGGTCTTTCAACCGTAGTTTGATCATGGCAGTACATACGGCTCCCGCATCATCTAATGCATGAGGAGTCAGAATTTGCAGCAGTTGTGAATCTGTCTTCCCTTTTTCTGTATAGACACGTTTGAAATGTGGAGCGACTTCCGCCAAAAAGCGAAAACGGTCTTGAACATAATCAACATAACGCTGATCTCCCGTCGTTTCGGCAGCTGCTATCAAGGCGGAGTAAGTGACACCCCATTCGTAACTTGCCAGACGGAAAGCTCCACGCTCCAGCTGTGCCTCATCCCCCATTGTTGTATAATCCGTAATCACCTTACCGGTATTCTTATCAACCACACGGGCGGGTGTTTCTTTATCTATATAATTAAATACACGATCTATGTCCTTCTTAACTTGCTCGGGCGACAAATCTCCATAAGTACCCTGATAAGCAGGTTGCAATAAATGCAAGGGTGTATTTGAATCATTGACAACTATTTTCTTTTTCTGTGCAACGGCAGGCAGTGCTACCAATAATGCGGCAACGGTAATAATACGATAATTCATCATTTACTTTTTAGGTATTTTACATCCTCTGAATACAGTTCCCCGCAGTTCCGGACCAAAGTAGAATCCAGGCTGGGTAGGCTGATTATAAGCAACATTCTGAGTCGCAATACTGATACGGTAAACAGGATTTTCCAGAAAAGTATGAAACCGGTAATCAGTGGGAATAGTAGAAACATACAGTCTCAGAGCTGTATTATCAGCTGTACGCAATAAGACTTCTTCACGCCAGTCTCCTACAATATCTCCTTGCAGACATGGGGTTGACTTCGTACCATTGTTAGAAAGTGCCCCTTCAAAAACAGCGATACGCTCACAAATCCCTTTTTCCCAATTATATTTGCTGACTACATTTCTATCCAGCAATTCACGCAACAAATCACCATCCCACCAGACAGCCATATTAGTTGATAATCCTCTGACTCTGGAAGCAACCACTTCTCCTTTTACATTTCTGATGCCTTTAGAATCCAAAGACCACATTTCAACTCCGGGATGAGTCGGATCAATATCGGCAGCCATACAACGACCTACATCCGTATTACTTTTTATCTGGAATATGACTTCTCCTGTAGCTGCATCCCGAAAAGTAGAGCCATCCCGTCTGTTCTCATGGCAACTCCAGACCTGCAATCCCGGACGGGACGGATCAAAGTGAGTCAGATGCATAGCATCACCATGTCCCATACGAGTAGAATAAAGTCCTGTCCCGTCATTGTTTATCGTACATTGTCCATATACAATTTCATCACAGCCATCACCATCTACATCAGCTACCCGAAGGTTGTGATTCCCTTGTCCGGCGTAATCTCCGCACCCGGGATTATTACTGTCAAATACCCAACGGTTCTTCAGATTTTTACCATCCCAGTCATAAGCGGCCAATACCGTACGCGTATAATAACCGCGACACATCACTACGCTCGGATGTACTCCGTCCAGATAGGCAATGCAAGCCAGAAAACGATCACTACGATTGGCACGCCCGTCTCCCCAATCCATCAGATTGCCACGTTCGGGCACATAATCAATTGTCTGCATCGCTTCTCCGGTCAGTCCATTAAAAATGGTCAGATATTCCGGTCCGGTCAGAATACGTCCCCGCTCGTTCCGATAATCCGCATTTGCATCTCCGATCACTTTTCCTGTGCCATCCACAGCTCCATCCCCTGTTTTCATCACTACTTCCGCACGACCGTCACCATCCAGATCAAATACCATGAATTGAGTATAATGTGCGCCTGCACGTACATTACGTCCCAGATTAATACGCCACAGTTGCTGTCCATTCAACTTATAACAGTCGAAAATCACAGGACCGGTATAACCATCATGGGAATTATCATGTGCATTGGAAGGGTCCCATTTCAGAATAATCTCATACTCGCCATCTCCATCCACATCCCCAATACTGGCATCATTCGGAGCATAAGTATATGCCTGTCCCGACGGAGTAGTCCCGCCTTCGGGACGTACCAACGGAATATCCAGATACCCTACCGGAGCATCAGCCGGCAACTGATAATTGCTTTCTGTTTTACCTTTTATAGCTTTTACTGTATAAAGTGCGGGAGCTGTCCCCTGATAAGAATCCTGAAAGAAAGTGGCGTTTTTCAGCGGATGTTTATTCACCTTTTTACCATCCCTATATATATCAAATGATTCATCCATTGGATCTGAAGATAAATAACGCCAAGAGACGGCGACAGTTGAGGGATTCTCACGAATGGCGATTACGCCGCGTCCTAAATGCTCGCGTTTCAGTTTTGTGAAATCATAGTTTGGCTGGGCTGCTATAGAAGTCGCTATTACCAACAAACTAAAAAAGATACTTGTACATTTCATAGTCTTATCATTAATCAAAGTGTTCTTGTCATTTTTAGAATTACATCATGCAAAAGTAAGCGATATGGTTTATGAATAAAATAGAATATCGTACAAATCTATGTATAAATTGCCTTTTTAATCACTACAACTGCTTTCTGAAGGCATTATGGACAAATTTAAATACTTGTGGACAATATTCCATTGAAGAGGAAAAAAGAATCCCCTATCTTTGCCTGTGAAATTAATTATAGTAGCTAATTTTATTTATAAACAGTTTTTATACCATGAAGAAATTACTCCTCTCATTCATTACAGCAACCCTTCTGAGTAGCATACCTTGCAGTTCAGTCATTGCACAAGAGTTGCCTGCACAAAAGGAGACTTTAGCAACCATCGTAAAGGTAAACGACTACTTTATGAAAAAGTATGCCGATTATACCTTACCCTCGTTTTTTGGAAGAGTCCGTCCCAGTAATATCTGGACTCGCGGAGTTTATTATGAGGGACTGATGGCTTTATACAGCATTTATCCGCGCGAAGATTATTATAGCTATACTTACGACTGGGCTAACTTCCACAAATGGGGAATGCGTAACGGAAACACGACCCGCAATGCGGATGATCAATGCTGCGGGCAAGTTTATATTGACTTATACAACATGTGTCCTTCCGACCCGAACATGATCCGGAATATAAAAGCCAGTATCGACATGGTAGTAAACACTCCGCAGGTGAATGACTGGTGGTGGATAGACGCCATACAAATGGCAATGCCGATTTACGCCAAATTCGGAAAGATGACCGGAGACCAAAAGTACTATAACAAGATGTGGGACCTGTATACTTACACCCGTAATACTCATGGAGAAGCCGGTATGTACAATGCCAAAGAAGGATTATGGTGGCGTGATCAGGATTTCGATCCTCCTTATAAAGAGCCAAACGGCAAAAACTGCTACTGGTCCAGAGGTAATGGTTGGGTATATGCGGCCCTTGTACGTGTATTGGATGAAATCCCTGCCGATGAAACACATCGCCAGGATTATATCAATGATTTCCTGACCATGAGTAAAGCCTTAAAGCAATGCCAGCGTACAGATGGATTCTGGAATGTAAGCCTCCACGACGAAAGCAATTTCGGAGGAAAAGAAACTTCAGGCACAGCACTGTTTGTATACGGAATGGCTTGGGGAATCCGCAACGGATTACTCGACCGTAAAGAATATCTGCCTATCGTACTGAAAGCATGGAACGCAATGGTAAAGGAAGCAGTTCACCCGAACGGTTTCCTTGGTTATGTGCAAGGAACAGGAAAAGAGCCGAAAGACGGACAACCTGTAACTTACAAAAGTGTTCCCGACTTTGAAGATTATGGTGTAGGTTGTTTTCTACTGGCAGGTACCGAGGTTTACAAATTAAAATAAGAGCATTATTTATCAAGTAAATGAAAAACAAAATACTTCACTGTTTATGTTGGCTCACAGCCATCACATGCAGCTTGCAGATGCAAGCACAAAACAATGTTGCTTCCCCCATGAAAGATGTGAATCAGGTGTCAGACAACACATTGGACAGCCTGAACAAAGCACGTACGGCACGTCCCATTGCCGGAGCAAGCCGTAAAGGCAACCATCCGGTTTTATTTCTGGTCGGCAACTCTACCATGCGTACCGGAACCTTAGGGAATGGCAATAACGGACAATGGGGCTGGGGATATTACGCTGGTGATTATTTCGATTCCAATCGGATCACCGTCGAAAATCATGCCTTGGGAGGAACCAGCAGCCGTACCTTCTACAACCGCCTTTGGCCGGATGTAATCAAAGGTGTACAACCCGGCGACTGGGTAATCATCGAACTGGGACACAACGATAATGGTCCTTATGACAGCGGACGTGCCCGCGCCTCCATTCCGGGAATTGGTAAGGACAGCCTGAATGTTACTATCAAAGAAACCGGAGTAAAGGAGACCGTATATACTTACGGAGAATATATGCGTCGTTTTATCAACGATGTAAAGGCGAAAGGAGCACATCCTATCTTATTCTCCCTGACTCCCCGTAACGCCTGGGAAGATAAAGACAGTACCATCATTACTCGCGTCAATAAGACATTCGGTTTGTGGGCAAAGCAGGTAGCAGAAGAACAGAATGTTCCTTTTATTGATTTAAACGATATCAGTGCCCGCAAATTTGAAAAATTCGGTAAGAACAAAGTGCAATATATGTTCTATATCGACCGCATTCATACCAGCGCTTTCGGAGCTAAAGTAAATGCCGAGTCTGCTGCTGACGGAATACGTGCTTATGAAGGTCTGGAATTAGCTGATTATCTGAAACCGGTTGAGAAGGATCAGAATACCGGATCGAGCCGCAAAGAAGGACGTCCGGTATTATTTACCATTGGCGACAGTACCGTTAAAAATAAAGATAACGATAAAAACGGCATGTGGGGATGGGGCAGCGTAATAGCAGATGAATTCAATCTGAATAAGATATCCGTAGAGAATTGTGCCATGGCAGGTCGCAGCGCCCGCACGTTCCTTGATGAAGGCCGTTGGGATAAGGTATACAATGCCCTCCAACCGGGAGACTTTGTTCTGATCCAATTCGGGCACAATGATGCAGGAGCGATAAATACCGGAAAAGCCCGTGCCGAATTGCCCGGTTCCGGAGGAGAGAGCAAGGTCTTTTTAATGGAGAAAACAGGAAAATATCAAGTCGTTTACACTTTCGGCTGGTATCTCCGTAAATTTATCATGGATGTTCAGGAAAAAGGCGCTATACCTATCGTTTTAAGCCATACTCCACGTAACAAGTGGAAAGACGGAAAGATAGAACGTAACACGGCATCCTTTGGTAAATGGACACGTGAAGCAGCCGAAGCTACCGGAGCTTATTTTATCGACCTGAATAAAATAAGCGCTGACAAGCTCGAAAAGAAAGGTATAAAGAAAGCGGCAGACTATTATAATAACGACCATACACATACTTCTTTAAAAGGAGCACACATGAATGCCAAAAGTATCGCAGACGGATTGAAACGAACTGATTGTCCGTTGAAACAGTACTTGAAATAAGAGACAGACTCATCTGAGATTCATAAAGCGGTTAATGCACTGTCTGTGAAATGCATTAACCGCTTTCTTTTTGTCACGCCTCAACCTTATAGTCCCAATAAGGATTAACTTAAGTCTTCCTTACCAATATTTAGTTCTCCATATACAAAATACTAGAATCATCCATCGGAATAACCTCTTGCATATAAATAGCATCAAGGCTCCAAAGCGCCGCGTCATTTGTACTGATGCTGACGCATTCATCCAAAGGGGCCGGAACTTCGGGAGGAAACAACGTAGTAATTCGGAAAGGAGGTGCCGGTGTATGTTCCAATCGGGTAAATAAGTCATCCCATGCCTCTCTAGCCATCATTGCATCCCGCTTGTGATAAGCAGCGTATGCCATCAGACGGGAAATCCGGAAACGGCTATGATTCAATTCCCACGCCTTCTGCTTATAGCGTGCTGCATGGTCCAGCCACGCATCTTTCCATTCAGGAAGGTCGATCATACGTATCATTTCATTCATCACTTCAAAACCACCCATAATGGTCATTAAATGGTTTGAGGATTCCAGCTTAGGATCGCATTCAGTAGTAATAATTCCCGTTGACGGATCAAAGCCCAACGCTTTAGGTCCGGTAAAAATACGATTGGGCAGAGTCGCTATACTTTTCATCCCGGTTACGATCTTATCCCGATAAGCTGTATTACCGGTACGTTCCCACTCCGTCATCCAGTTGCCGGCATAGGCTAGCCAATCCGGACCGATACGCAGTCGGGCAGGTGCCGTACAAGGATATTCACTACGAGGTTGTGCCAGACGCATGGGATCTAGTTCATATAGTTTTTGATCGGCATCCTTTACTTCAGTCATCAGATCACCACAGCGATCGTCGGTGGTGAGATAGTAATAGAAACGGTTCCACGCAGCCTGACTGATTCGAGCTTCTTTGGCGCCGCATCCCCAATGGCTGACGTTGTGCCGGCTACCTAACCCTGCATTCGGTCCGATATGGTAAACATCCACTTCGGCTGTATGACGGGTCATTGCTTCTGCCATACGCCAGATATCTTCACGACCTGTACGCAAGAAGTTATACCACAACCACATATTAGAAGCAAGTTCCGTATTATCCCAGGCAAATCCGCCGATGTCATAACGCCACGTATGACGGACGGGGTCATAAGCATGCATTACATCTCCATAATTCCAGAATCCATACCACTTGCTCTGCTCTATGGCCTTACTATAAAAATTGATATATGCATCCAGGCGATCTTCTACCCGGGAACGGAAAGAAGTACTCCGATCTGGAAGACTCCATACACCAAAAGCTTGTTGCGCATGAAGATAATCCGGCGTGGGCAACAATATCCCGGGCTCAGAAAGCGATTTAGCAGTATCGGCAAAAGCCTTTTTTCCAGCATAACCTCCTTGTGGAATAAGTGTCAGCGTAGTAGTACGGGCGATACCATAGGGAGTACTCATTCCGTCCTGAACATCTTCGTAACTGGCATTTAAATCATGAGCTACATTATCGTAGTGACGTAAGTCCATCGGTTCTCCTTCAGGGCTCCATAACCATGCAGTGATTGTTGCAGACGAAGTTTTAGCACCCGATATTTCAAGGGATGAAGGATAAGACTGCCAAAAATCATGCAGGCAAAGTCCTAAACCACCCGTAATATCACCGACAAAAGCATAGCCTTCACTACGGGTTCCCGAAAAAGTTCCTATCCAGGGATTATTGTCATTGGCACGTTTGCGGATAGAGAATGCATCCGCAGAGAGCTGAGACAGACGATAGTCATTCCATGAAGCCCAGTTATCAAGAAGGTCACGATTCTTCTTGTCAAAAGTCTCATACGGTGGAATACGTTTGCCTTCCATCTGTTGCTGTTGCAGAGAAAGCTCATCATCCGTGCCAAGTGTCAGTTTGCGCCGTCCCACCAGCGGTTGCACCGGTTCACTCCAAACACCTCCATCAGCACAGGAGAAAGCAATATGCCGGTTATAAAGTTCTTCCCGCATAGGGGCTTCCAGACGAATACCCAAAGCACGAATAAAATCCTTATTTTGATCTCCGTCGTACACAAAGCTATGTACTATCTTGATTTGCTCGCTTCCGGCATAAAAGTAAAGACGGACTACAAACGGAAGCCACTCCCGTCCGGCATCACTTCTGTGAATACCCTCCAGTTTGACAAGTGTCCGTACATTACCGGTACGTTCTACTATAGCCGATTTTAATCTTCCGGTATAGTTGGTAAAAGCTATTTGTGAGGTATTCTCCAGGATCGGTTCACTTTGAGTATTACAGACAAGGCGTGCATTTTCTCCTACTTTCACTCCTTTATGAAATATACTATCTATCAGAAATTCTCCCTGACGAGGGATGTAGGCGGAAATAAGACCTGTCTCAATACGAATATTCTGTGGCGTTTCAACAATCGCGATTGATGATTTACCGCTACTATCATCGACAATCTTTGCATTAGCTCTTCCTTTGGTTATTTTCCCGACCTTTTTGAGTAATAGTTTATCAGTATTTCCCGGAATAACTCCGGCTATCCCATTCCATTTCACAGAGCCATCGGGCCAGTAAGCCAATACCCAAGTATCTATCGGAAGAGTCTCACCTTTATCAGTAATCAACTGCAAAGTATTTTCCGGATATAATTCCCCTTCACTGAAAGGAACACCCCAACTTACCGTTCTATCTTGCTGAGGAGTATCACCAATCCAGTGCAATGGAATTTCTGAGATTTCCTGTGGAGAACATTCATACTGAAAATTAGCGATACGAGTCCGGGATAAGGTGGTGCGAAAACCGAACCAGCCCTCTGTCAGGGGGTCGGCATCGCGGAAATCCACCAATCGCACTCCATTTATATAATAACTAACCCTATTATTTTCATTCGTTATCTTGATATGATACCACTTGTTAGCTTCCAGCAAATGGTCCGCATCCGTATATTCTTTTAAGATTGCAGGACGGGCTTTTGCATTTGTAATAGCCACCTCATTGCCGTCATAACGGCGAAAACGTGTAGTAGAATTATGGTTTCCACCATATCCCATATAGTAGAGTTGCAAAGAGTAACAGTTTAGAAAAATTCCACTACGCCATTTCTCACGTTTCCATATATTATCGGGATACTGAGGGTCCGAAGCCATCCAAAAACAATTCAAGTCACTCAAACGATCACCCTCAGCCTCAACAACTACACATGCGTCATACTCAATGGTTACTTTACCACTCATCTTCTCTTTCCTCCAAAGAGTAAGCCCTTTAGGAGAAAGAATTTCAACCGTATCCCCTAAAAAGGTTACTTTATAATCCGGAGATTCAGATTCTACTTTCCAGTATTTATGAAACTGGCGAGCGTTGAGTCCGGAAGTTTTATTGTTTTGTGCGTTCAATGCCAAAGTAATGAGCAAGAACAAAAGAACAGATATGCTTTTCATATGACAAATTTAGTATAAGGAGTTCCATTATAAGGAACATTATCAATGGTTTCACATCACAAAATTAGAAAATACCACCCGAATGATAAATAGAATATCATTCATTTAAATGGATATTTGTTCAATAAACGGTCTTCTTCCAGCATACAGCGATATCATTGATTGTATTGAAAGTGCCAAATATAACAAAATCGACCCGATAGCCAAGCTTTACTTGATATCAGATCGATTTATTTATCTTCAGTGTATATATCTATTTCTGAAACACAAGCTCACCCATACGGTCTGCCGTACTAAAGACAATAGAGCAAAGGCCATCTTTTATTTGCAAAACTTCCATTCCAGCCAGTTGCACGATCTCCGGTTCAGCTCCGGTTTTACTACTCAAGATCTCTAACGTGGCATTCGCCTTTACACCAACGGACAAATCACCATCGCAGGATAAAACATATTGCCTTCCTTCCAATACATTGGTAATAGCAACACTATTGGTATCGATGAACAAGCTCCAATTATTGGCTTTATTCAATTCAATCATGTTTCCCCATACAAAACGCTGATTATCGGTGCTCAGCACACTCGATACCACTACTACATCAAGTGATACACTGTGCCCTTCCAAGTCGGTTACAGTCAAGACGACTTTACCGTATTTCACTCCTTGAATGTATATTAAATTTTCACGATACTTGGCAGTAGCATAACCTTCTTCAGAAAAAGAAAACTGATATCCACCGTTTCCGCCTTCAATCTTTAGTATGCCTTCACTTCCTTCTTTGATTTGAATAGCCGTACGATCAAGTTTCAGTTCAGCAACCGTATCTTCGTCTTTACAAGACGAAAAGAGGCTGAGCTGAGATAATATCAAGACAAAAGATATTATATAAATATTAATAAACTGTTTCATATTATTCTAAGTTTATCTGTTTTATCTTTTAAATTTAAACGCAATGGATTTTGTAACGTTTCCGTTTGCATCTTCAATGACTGCTTTCACTTCAAGCACACCACTAAAGTCTGACAAGTCTATTGAGTTCTTATCAAACTCCACCGTTTCTTCACCGTCTACAATCACATACATCTTCGTGAACAATGCCGCTTCGGGGCCCACTACACTGGCTTTACTGCCAACTACAACAATTGTCGGCTTTTTCAACCAGCCAAAATCAAGATCAGTAGGTTCACCTGTAGCAAAGCATCCCATTCCCCAAAAACGTAATTCCGCATCAGTAGTCAGTTTTCCAAAATTAACATCAGGCAGATCTCCGTCGGGCTTACGATCTCTCATCAATTCCGCTTCTTCCAGACTGATAAAGTCAGCTTCCACCACTTCCTCACTGCCATCAAAAGAGTTGTTGGATACTTCACTCTTCGCCCTGTTCACTGTTACGATATGCTTACTTCCCGATCTTGAAACAAAGGACAGGTTGTTCTTAATAATATGATCATATCCGCTCACATCAGTCGGAGGAAGTGCCAAGGGCAACTCACGGTTTGTCATATTATAGTTTTCTCCGCTATTGACAGCCGTATTGCTCTCGAATATGATTCCGCCCAGATGATGATTGGCATAAAAACCTCTCAATCTATTGTAATAAGCCAAACTATTGCGTACTTCATGTTGAGGTATTATGCCAGGTGTGGCTGGAAGTTTATCGGCAGACATTCCGTAACCACCGGCTTTAAAACCGGTACCGTCACCAGCCGCCTCTTTTGTGCCGGGCTTGTATCCGTTTAAGAACGACCAGCAATTGATTATCTTCACTGCCTCAAAACAATTGATGAGGTCGAAACCATCATCGCTATTGTACCATGCACGACATCCTTCGAACACATTTCCCGTACCTTTACCTTCACCGGCAGAAGATGAGTTAATGTGACCGCCGAAACCATCGACATTACCACCTTTGCCACCTTCTGAAACCGAATCATAATTGTTATAAGCATCACAGTTTAAGATGTGATTATTGCTTCCGCCAAGCAAGTAGAAACCGATTGCCATACCGTCATGCGTTCTCAAATCTTCAAACTTGTTATTATTGGCTCCTTTAACAATACGGAAACATTCTGATTGCGTATGGCCGGTAATAGTGACTTGTGTACCAATAACATCGAATCCTTTAAGATAAAGATTAGAACCGGTTACATAAAACACTGTAATACGCTGATCTTTCGGTTTTACTTGCGAAAGATCGAAGACAGGTCTCCCCTGTCTATTCGGATTGGCCAGATAAGAAATAGGCTTACCTGCCTCACCACTTTTATTCAAGTGGAACACACAATGATAAAGTCCGCTATTAGTAGTAGTCATCGGTAGTTGGTCGGCAGGAACCACATAGGTTCCCGGATTGATATAAACCACATCTCCCGCAGCTACCACTTCCTGCACTTTTACTAAAGTTGCAAAAGGTTTATCTGACGTTCCCGAATTAGAATCACTTCCCTCGGGGTCCATATAAAATGTCTTTTGTGCACTCATTGGGACTGATAATATCAGTCCCAAAAGTAAACAAGCTATTTTTGTTATATCCTTCATAATTTTCTTTTTTTGATTGAAAAACATGCTATTAATGAGAAGAAGACTTACCTTGCAAGTCCCAAGGTACGAAGTAAGCACCACCCATGATCTTGGCCTTTACTTCCGCTTGCTTAGCAAGATCGGATTCATACTTCTGCCCGACAAAATCTGCTATGAATGAATAGTCATTCCAACGCTTTGCCACACGAATCATAAGCGGATAAGTCTTTCCTTCACAAGGGAATTCCAAGAAGGCTTCTTTCACCAATTCAATATCATTATGTTTTTTGATCTTATCTTCATCACTCAAACCTTCCAATCTTTGTTCTGCTATAATCTCCTCTTTGATGTCTTCCGGAGTCTGCCACATATCGCGCTTGCCCAGTCCTAAGATACCGCGAACACCATTATCAGCATATGTGCGGCGGAATCCCGCATAAAGTGTTGTCCACAATCCCCAGTTGCAATTCAGTCCCTGCCATTGTTCGCCCAATACTACACCGGCTCCGTAGAAGGGGTCGACACCAGTATTCATCAGCACGGATGCCGGCTCAAAACGTCCCATATTATTCAGTGCCTCAATCGCCATAAAATAAAGATCAGAAGTGTGATAAATCATTATATATGTATCGTCATGAGCAACAGTATGTCCGCTCTTTCTAAAGCCACGGTATTTGCGTATCGCATATTCCACATCCTTTTCGATTTCCTGAATAGCTCTGAAACGCGCATCGGATGTTTTAATTGCCGTTGCATCAGCAGACGGATTGAAAGTAGTATCTTCAAAACGTTTTGATCCTGGCACGGAAGCACGCATCATATAGCTTCCGCTACGGTCGAAATGATTCAATAACGAATTCTGTTGATTATATTTATAATCATACATAATAACAGATTCGGCTGCTGTCAGCACCGGCATCTCGGAGTCATATTGCTGACCGTAATTACTCCCGTAACTTCCCGAACGCATATACTTGATATTAGCAACATTTCCCTGATACTCAGCCAAAGCAAAAGTCCTGCTCATTTCTCCAAGAATTGTTGTAGCCGCCTTCTGATAATCTCCTTTCCAAAGTGCGATTTCTGCTTGCAGTACGAAATATCCGGGAACCATCATATTCCATCTTTTATATTCATCGTTTGTAGAAGTAGCCCCGTTAGCAGGATCGAGCCACTCATTCCATGACATATTGTATGTACCGTTTATTCCATCAAAGCCTGTATTCAACAGCTTGTCGCATTCATCGACAAGCTCACTCAAGTTCTTAGGAGTCCGGCTGACGATATCTTTCATGCTTTGCATCGGATCATCGAACCATATAGCTTGTCCATATATCTTTGCCAACATGAGATAAGTCCATGTTTTCAACCTCACCGTGCTACTAATCAGACCTCTATAATCATCGTCATCTACGGTAGTGACATGTGTATCTCTGTATTCTTTTGCTTTCTGCAAATAATCATTGCAAGCAATGATTACATCATAATACTTGGCAGGGTCGGCATATGTGTTACCGCTCAAATCATCATCATAATTATAAATGCTGTAAAGATCAGCTGGTGTATTTTCGGTAGGTTCCAACAGTTCTCCACGCATATCGGTCAGATAAATAGCTTTGTCTCCAATAGCTTGTATCTTTGTGATAATACCCAGAAAACCGGAATAAAGCTCGCTGCCTTCCTTGATATATCTATCACCATTCAAGGTCGTATCATTATTCGGCTCGAAGAAGTCACTACACGAAGCGAACATCATCGCCAGCACCCCCATAAGTATTATTTCTATCTTAAACTTTTTCATTTTCATTAGAATTTTAAATTAACGCCCATTTTCACTGTTTTGGGTTGCATTAGCTTTGCATTATCAAAACCTTGCATATTCTCAGCATAAGAATAAGAGAATTCAGGGTCCATTCCCAGATAATCTGTAAAGGTCAACAGGTTTTCGCCCGTCACATATATTGTTCCCGAACGGAAGAAATTCCAAAGTGTTTTAGAGAAAGTGTAGCTTAATGTCACATTCTTCATTCTCAGATAAGATGCATCTTCCATCCAGCGAGAAGAGAAATAGCTATTACCCACAGGATCTTTCCATGTTGCCTTCGGCATATCGGTCTTCTGTCCTTCTACTGTCCAACGGTTTACGGCTGCAATACTCTGATTGTTAGTGGTAGACATAGCCTCCAATTGTTGTCTGACAGCATTGTATGCGATGTTGTCTTTTGAATATGAGAACTCTGCAGAAAGTGCAAATCCTTTGTATTTCAGTTGCGTATAGAAACCTCCAAAATAAGAGGGAGCAGCACTGCCAAGAAGGACACGGTCTTTATCGTCGATGCGGTTATCGCCATTTTGATCCACAAAGCGTACATCTCCGGCATTGTAACGACGTCCTGTACGGTTGCTCAGGTTTGCCTCGTCAGCTTCAGCTTGTGTGGAGTATACTCCATTTGCCTGATAACCGTAAAATTGGTAAGGAGATTCTCCCACACGGTTGACCATCTGCACACCATTATCGTAACTCAACACGATTTGTTCCTCACCACCCAATGACTTGATCTTATCTCTGGAGCGAGTGATGTTTCCACCTACGACCCACTCAAAGTTACGAGTGCGTACCAATGAAGCCTGCACTGACAACTCTATACCTGTATTCTCTAACTTACCGACATTCGCATAATAAGGAACCGATCCATAAACAGATGAAAGAGGCATAGCAGATATCATATCGCTGATTTGATTATTGTAATAATCAAAAGTTAGGTTCAAACGATTGTTCAGTACAGACAAGTCCAGTCCGAGATTCAAGGAAGCATTCTTCTCCGGTTTCAATGATACGTTCGGGATATTAGAGCGAACGATGGTTGACAACTGCATGTAAGGTACTGTGGAGTAATAGTATCCACCCATCTGTGAAGAGAAACGTGAGTTACCTGTCAGTCCGTATTCGGCACGTACATTCAGCTTATTGAGCCATGTAGCATCGAGAAGCGGTTTCCATCCTTTCCCCAGCAAGGTTACTCCTACTGACGGATATGTATAGAAACGAGCAACATCCGTACCGGTAGAAGAAGCTGCATCAACAGCTATATTCACAGATGCCTGTACCATACTATTGTAAGTATAGTTGGCATGTCCGTAGAAGTTTGTCCAGTTCCAGCTATTGATATAACCCAAGAAACGTCTTCCGTCAGTCGTACTACCCAATGTCTGGTAGAAGTCATTACCGGTATTACGTCCTTCTCCCGCATCATATTCATTTTTAGTAGTCATCAACTGCCATCCGGCTATTGCGTTCAACTGGTGAACATAATTAAACGTTTTCTTATAACTGGCATTCAAGTTGGCAAAGAAATTAGTCGTTACAGCTACTCCGTCGCTTACTGCATTATTCCGCAAACCGTATTTATCGCTTAGTGGCACTATAGTAGCTTCACTTGCTCCGGGGATAAAAAGATGTTCGTTATCATAATTATAATACAAACCTACTGTTCCGGTCAGTGTTAGTTCTCGAAAAGGATTGTATGCAATACCAGCTTTCATATTCAGATCATATTGGCGATTGCGAGAATCCAACGTGTTAACGATGGCTAAAGGATTGCTGACACTGTAATCTCGACTCTTGCTCCGTCCGTAGAAATGAGATGCATAAGTTTTCAGTGTATTTCCCTCGCGGTCTTTTTCATATGGACTCAGGAAAGGAGACCTTGCGTAAGCTGCCAATACAGGATTCGTCGTAATATCCATACCTTGCATCTGATAATGTCCATTCATATAAGCCAAACCTACCGTTGCAAAAATATTTAGTTGTTTATTGACCAATACATTGGCATTCAGCAATGTATGAAAGCGTTCCATACTTGTGTTATCCATCAGGCCATTCTCGCGGTAATACCCTAATGACAGGTCGTACTTAGCAATATTGTCACCACCTTCTACTCTGAAAAGATGATCGGTGGAAGCTGTGTTCTTGTAAATCAAATCCTGCCAATCTGTATTATTGTTATACAGATAGTTGTAACGTGGATCGTTAGGATTCTGCATGAAAGGGAAATTTGTATAGAAGTTCTGCGGATCCTTAGAAATAGTCATACCCATATCTGCCAGATACTGCTTGTAGTCATCCAGTCCCATCACCGGCATCCGCTTATCGTTCCAGTTGATTCCGTATGATCCATAGTAACTTACCCTAGTCTCCAAGTCATTAGATGCGGTACCGTCTGTTTCAATCAAGATTACACCATTGGACCCCATTGAACCATATATAGCTGCTTCCGCACCTTTCAATACAGTGATATTCTGTATATCCTGCAAATGATAGAACTGAAAGATATCACGAGTAAAGCCGCCAATCAGTTCCGAAGGTGTTTTATCAGGCATATGAGGTACTCCGTTTATCACAATCAAAGGAGCGTTATCACCAGTCAATGTGCGGATACCGCGCAAGTTATAATAACTGCCTTCTCCCGGCATACCACTACTGCGTTTCATTTGCAACCCAGCAATTTGTCCTGTCAATGCACGATCGATTTTTGTCGTACCCAACATAAAATCTTTTTTTGCAATATTGGTAGCTGCTGTATAGTCCTCCAGCTGCATTTCCCCTTCCCGACGGAAGGGGAGAACCATCGTTTCATTGTATTTATATTGATTTTCAGGCATCAATGTAATTACGATGTTCGACCGTCCCTTAATCAACTGTTTCACAGAGAAGTATCCCGGAGCCCATACGGAAATCTCACCTGCTTTAGAAAGGCTCTTCACTTCAAATTGGAATGTACCTTCTTTATCGGTAGTTACATTCATCGTATCTAACACTGTGACAATAGCTCCTTCCACCGGCTTATTTGTCGCTGACAAAATCTTTCCTGTCAGTTTCTGGCCTCCTTGTCCCCATGTATTTACCACTCCACATACGAGTAGCGCAGAAATACTAAGTATTCTTTTTATCTTTTTCATATCCTGTTTATCAAGGTTAATACAAATCTACTGTTGGACGGAAACACCAAGTAGTTGGTTCCATCGTGCTTTGTGCGCCTTTTGTAAATTCAATTGTAACTTCAAGTTCTTCCGTTTGGTCAAATGTGACGACACCAAGATCTGTTGATCCGTCACGATCGTAGTTGCCAGCTCTGTAAAGTTCGCTATATCCACCACCACCACGATCATGGTTAGACCCCTTCATGGTAGAAGATGGTATAGGTCCACTTTCACATTTCGGAATCTTTTTACCATTCAAATAGAAAGTGGCATTCACCTGCGAACGTGAACCTAAAAATCCCATATAGAAGTTATACGATCCGGCAGGTATTTTATAAGGTACAGCCGTAAATCCTGTAGTAGAAGCCTTATCTTCAACCAGCCGATAGCATTTGAATTTAAAAATACCAGGTCTATCGGTATCCACAACCCACAACATCATAGATCTACAATAAATAGCGGGTAACCACGGTTGAGGCTGATTGGCTCCTACATATTGTTTTACACGGTTCATTTGTACATTCTCACCAATATCTTTCAGATAAGTACTGATGTAATTATATCCGGGATAATAGTACTTTTTATCTTCATCCGTCAATTGGTCAAACGTTTCAAAACGTTCCTTGATTCTCCAGATCAATATCTTGTTGGTCGGTATTTTCAGTGAAGTTATCTTATAAGCAACACCGTTACTCAACTCTACCGGATTATCAAGATCTACCTTATTTACTGTTGTACGCCATTGTTGATCAAAAACAGAATAAAAGTCCTGCGTTGAGGCCGGGTCACTCTCGTTATAAATAAAGTCTTGTTTTACATACTTTTTACTAAAAAAAGCAGTCTGGAATATCCAGTTGTTCAGAATAGAATCTTCACGTTCCATATTCCACGATTTCAACTTCTCTTTCGCTTCTCTCAGTGCATTCTCTATCAAGTCATTAGAAGGTACCAGCAATGTAGCAGTAATGTTCTCTGAATAAAGGTCTAACTTCTTATCTGCAAAATATTGACTCTTTTCTGTGAATACAGAGTCATATACCGTATTTCCTGTCTTATCAATTCCTATAGGTGTACTAGCGGCTTTATCAAATACTCTTTGCGTACGGCTCAACACCATTTCTTTAAAAACAGAGTAATCTTCGTCCGGCAAATCCTTCAAGTATTCTATCAATGCTTTAGGAGTATTAATATAATTTTCCAAGTCATAAATGTAGGCATTATTAGTTTTAATCACCTTCTTCACTTTCGAACCATTGAAATAAATTCCCGGTTCCATACCATCCATCGGTTCATCGTAGATTCTTACGGTCACATATTTGCCGTTCCACATCAACAGGCGTTGTCCGTCTTCCAGATTACTGGGGGAAAGAAGAGCATCTGTTATATGTGCTTCCGCCTTAAATATTTCTTCAGCGGTTGCCTGTCCTTCACTGCTTTCGGCTTTAGTAGTTACCGGTTGATCAGCATTGGCAATAGATTCATTGCCTACCACCATGATGGTGTACATCAGGTTTTTCTCCTGCCATGTTTTAATCACACCTGTCTTGTCGAACAGTGCATACATGTTACTATAATCCTGAGCTGTCTTCAGGAAATCAGCTGCCGGCTCATCTACAGCTTCAATCTCTGTATTTTCAATCACCGTATCCCACTTGGAATAGTGCGAATCCCAAGTATCCGTACAGGCGCAGAGTCCAATTGAAACCAAAGCGGATGCTATGATATATCTAATTTTCTTCATGGTTATTATTCTATTACAGGTTCAAACAATATATAATCAAAATACATACGGAATTTATTATGCGAACTGGCTGCGGGATCTACCACAACTACGTTCAATGTATGAGAAGTCGTCGTTGTAAATTCAAACAATGTTTCTACTCCACTCAGGTCCGATGTCAACGGTGTATTGAAACAGTCCTGCACATCCCCTGTCTTTCCATCATAAATACGTTTGTTATCGCCACCTTTAAGTCGTTTCGAATCTAATCTGAAATTGGTCAAACCGGCTTGGCTGCCCTCTTCTCTCGCACCGATAAACTTCATTGACGGATCGTATGCATAGTATAAAGTGATTCTATACTTTCCGGCTAAAATAGGCGGAATAGTCAGGTCCAATGTACCGTTGTAGCCGATATTAACTACCAAGGCATCGTTGTTCATCAACTTAGTCCAGTTGCCCGAAGTGCTGGCTCCCTTTGTGCAATACGACAGATAACTCCAGTCGCTTGCCAACGTGCCACCAGGTCCCATTTCGATCTTATAGGACGAAACTTGCGGAACAATTTCTTGTCGGCCAATGAACTTGGTTAGTGCCGTATACGTATCCGCGTCATCTCGCGAAACTTGCTGATAAAGCTGTCCTTTTCCCTTTGCCGCAATGTAAGAAGATACTTCGGGGTAATCGCAGAAATCGAAGATTACAGGTATCGGCTCAAATTCGGTTTTCACGGGCAGATATCCGTCAATCGGTTGGATATATCCGTTCTTCACGATCTCGTCAGCTTGTTCCTCAATAAACTTAACGCCGTCGTTCAGTCCGCTTTCGGAAATCAGGATCAAATCGTTTGTAGCTTTGGTGTTCAGCATCTTTCTATATTCCCACGTTTCTCTGTCGAAAGGTTTGGGAAATGTACGAAGAGATTCAAGGGTGCGTTCACCGTCCATAATATGATAGGCCATAAACCGGTTCAGTTCGTTATTGGGAAGCTCGTAATCGTTGGTCAAAGCCCCCACCTTAGCAGTCAAATCACTAAAGCTGTTGATTCCTTCCTTAGCAAATATAGCATCGGATACGGCAAATACGGTGAAGTATTTCCGCAGTTCAACTCTCATTCCCAACGGACCTTCGAGTACAGAATTGACTACACTTAACGAATCGCTCCATGTTGTTTTCTCCAGCGCTTCACAGAAAATTTTATAATTCCCTTTCTCCACAAGTTTTGCGTAGATAGTTTCTACGGCAGGACTCAATACATCATCGAGTACATATACACGACCATTGGCTGTACGAATAGCTAACTCACTGACATGAGCTTCCTTATTAATATAGATAGATTTATCACCACCTTCACTACCAAAAGAAACTTTCAAAGCATCTCCCGAGAGTGTTCTACCCGGCAGTTCACCGCTTTTTACAAAATCCTCCCTGTCAATAGAGTCGTTAATAACATGATATGTAGCAAGAGTACGGGCATATTCATATCCCAAATCTTCGATAGAAGTGACTCCCTTCTTTTCGTAAAAGCGAAGAACTGCATCGTTAGTAGGTGCCAACACCGTGAAAGCATCCTCTGCGCGGTTCACAGCATTGAACAAATCTCCATATTTCAATACTTTCACCCATTCGGAGAAGTCGTCCGGACGACTCTGGAGATAGGTTGCAGCAGGTTGTACATCATATACCTTAAATACCGTATCCTTGTACGGATCATCACAGGAATAACAAGTGATGCACAAAATCATTAAGCAAAATCTTACAATATTCTTCATAGTATATATTAATTTGCAGTTACATCATAATAAGGATTCTGTATTAACATCGGGTTAGTGTCAATCTCACCCTGATTAATAGGCAAATACCATGCATCGGTATTCTTCAGAACCGAACGTATCCAACTGGCACTCACCGTAGAGTTATTCTCAATGATCATATTAATAAACTGATCTTTATATTTAAAATTCTGCGATCTGCCGAAGCGTAAAAGGTCATACCAGCGTTTGCCTTCCGCAGCAAATTCAAGATCACGCTCCTGCAACAAGTATCCGAGCATATTTTCTTGTGATACGGCATTCGTCTGAACACTTAATGTGGTAACGTTGGCACGGGTACGTATCTTATTGATAAGTTCTAAAGCCTGTGCAAAATTCGCTTCTCCACCTTTCCAGATCAATGCTTCAGCTTTCATCAACAATACATCTGCCATGCGGTAGAGTATCCAGTTGGCATCTTTATAAGAACGTGTTGTAGACAATCCATCCTTACCGCCGATTCTGAACTTGAAGGGAAGATAACCTTCCGTATTAGAGTTACCAATAACAGTTCCCGAAGAAAGAATAAATGTATTGCCATAACCACGAACGGTATTGGAAGTCACCCATGTATCGGTTTGTTCATCAAACAAACGTTTACACATTGCATTCGAGAACTGAAGAGCGGCGACAGTAGATTGTGTCCAAGGATAAATATTCGATGGAGATGGATATGTGCTCGCTGTAGCATCATCATCAGGAGATTGATTGCGCGACTGATCAAAATTCAGTTCAAATATAGAACCGTTGCTGTTGCCCGGGAAGAAGATGCTGTACCATTGTTCTGGGTCTTCTACAAATGCCGGACGGAAAGCGGAAGTTGAATTAATCAGCATATCAGCATATCTCACACAGCCATCATAATCTTCGCTCCACAAACACACGTCTGCCATCAATGCATACAATGCCCACACGGTGACACGTCCTTTACTCATGCCGGTCCAGTCTTCATCGTCATACATTTCTTTAGCAGCTCCTGTAGAAAGTGCATCCTCGATGTCCAGTTTGATCTGCGCAATAATCGCTTCTTCCGAAGATTTGGGCACATCGACCGCATATTCGTCCGTCATGTAGGGTTCCACAATCAGGGGAACTTCTTTAAAGTTGCGCACTAGCGTAAAATATGTCCAAGCCCGCATAAAGTAGGCTTCAGCCATGTTTGAGTTCATTACTGATTCATGATAGGTCTCATCCTGCCTCTTTACTTCCGGTGCATATTTAATAATGGAGTTCGCCACATTCAGTATGGAATAGAAACTCGCCCATTTACATTCGCTTGACGAAGAGGTCAACTGGAAATTCTGTAATTCCTGTTTTGACTTACCCGAATATGCATAAATGGATGCCCCGCGAAGTTCGCCCCAATAAATTAACGTAGGAACTGTCAGACGCATATTGTGGTATCCTTGTGCAAGCACCTCTTCCACCTGTTCCTTTGTTTTCCAGTATTCCGGAGATACCTGTTCGTTCTTCGGCAACACGTCCAGCCAATCATTACAACTGGAAGTCAGTAAAGTTGTTCCGGCTATTACTATGTATATTAATAATTTCTTCATGTTGATATCGTATTAGAAACTTAAGTTAAAACCAAAAGTATATCGTCTGGATACAGGCGTCGTTGCACCATCAATTGCAAGATCTGTCGGTCTTGACGGAAGGTTTACTTCCGGGTCCTGACCAGTATAAGAAGACCAGGTAAACAGATTGTATCCTGTAACGAAACATGTTAGTGAAGTGATACCCATCTTGTTGCAAATGCTTTTTGGGAATGCATAATTCAGTGTCAACTGTTTCAGACGAAGGAAGGAAGTATCTTCCACAAAACGGTCGGAACCTAAAAAGTTGAATCCTTCGCCATACAATGCACGCGGTATATCTGTAATATCACCTTCGTTTTTCCATCTTCTCAACACAGCCGTACTCTGATTGGCATTACCGTTCATAGACTCATTATTCATACGGGCCGTATTCACGACTGACTGTCCGAAACGTCCGTGGAAGAAGGTGTTGACAGAGAATTGTTTGTACTTAATAGTCAATCCGGCACCACCGGTTAATGTCGGGTTGGCATTGCCTAGATAGACAATATCATACTGGTTAATTACACCGTCATGATTGATGTCTTCATACATCGCATCTCCCGGTTGACAGGTTGCTGTCAAGTTCTTCATTACGATTGGTCTACCTTTGGCATCATTCATTACTTTTCCTTCCGCATCACGTGCGTATGTGGCATCCGTGTTCTGATATACTCCCTTGTAACGGTATCCATAGAACGAACCGATAGGACGGCCAACCTCTGCACGGGCAGCGTATTCTCCATTCTTTGGCGAGTAATTCTCCTGTACCATATTGGCAGGCAGTTCAGTAATCTTATTCTCGTTACGGCTAAAGTTCACATAACCGTTGATACGCCAGTCTTTGTTCTCAAAGATTACAACATCCGTACGGAACTCCCAACCTTTGTTCTCCATTTTACCCGAATTGAAATAACTAATCGATCCGAAACTAGTCGTTGAAGGTAGTTTGTAGTTCTTTTGCAACAAGTCTTCCACCGTCTTATAATAATAATCGAATGTAAATCTCAAACGACCTTTTAATACAGAAGCATCCAAACCATAGTTATATTCGGTAGAAGTCTCCCATTTCAAATTATCCAACTGCATACGAGCTTGCTTGGTGGCCGACATATTCATATAGTCTGTTCCCTTCACATAAGCACCCAGATAAACAGAAGCACCGCTGGGAGCACGTCCACTCTGTCCGATACTGAAACGGAATTTCGCTTCGTCCAACCATTTATCTCTTGCCGTTTTCATAAAAGGCTCATTCTGGAAGTTCCATGCAAGACCCACAGCGGGAAAGTAACCCATTCTTTCATTACGTCCCATAGCAGAGTTACCTTCGGCATTGAGAGATCCGTGTACCACATAACGATCAAACAAAGTATAGTTCAATACTCCTACAAAAGAGACATTACGTGTTTCCGATTCACTTGAATTCATGTCGCTGATAGTAGTTCCCACTACCGGATCGGAAAGATCAGAAGAGGCATTACCATATACTTCGCTATTATAGCCTGAATTGACATACTGACCAGTACGAACTAACACATTCGCAATGATATTATGTTTGTTATTCCAGTTCTTGATATACATCAATTTGTTCTCTGTCTGTAAAGCCAACTGGTCGGAATAAGCGTCTGCACTCTGATTAGCATATTTGTTAACTTGTTCTACTCCTGTCACTACTTGTGGGAGGAAACGACGTGTTTTAATGGCACGCATATTGATAGAAGCCCAACCTTTATAAAAGAATCCCGGCATTATCTCATAATCGGCACGGAATGTAATCTTACCTTCGCGCTGTACAGTTCTGTTGATAGCTTCATGTGCCATAGCAACAGGATTATAGTTACTCTTTCCATTAAAGGATCCTTCAAAATTCGGGTCATGATAAGTAAAGTATTCATCGGTCAATGCACCCGTCAAGTCGTTTACTGTAAAAGGTGATTTGTTCGGCATTTTACTCAATGCCTCCGAACGGATAGTATTAACCCAGTTCGCATCCGTATTGGTCTGTGAATAAGAAAAATCCGCACCGAACTTTAACTTATTAGAAAACTGATAGTTAATGACCATTGAAGTATTCAAACGGTTCATAGACGTACCGATAGTAGTACCGATATCACTCATATATCCTAACGAGAAACGATAAGTTGCTTTTTCACCACCACCGTTCATTGAAAAACTGTTATCAGAAACCAATGCCTTTTGGCGTACATAATCTAACCAATTGGTATTTTGGTTATATTCATCATAGTATCTCCAGTCCGGATTGTCACCGATTGCCGGTGCATCAGATAACATATTCAGATATTTATTTCCCGGATTATTCAGACCGATGTATTTGGCAGAGTTCCAGATAGATTCCTGCATAAGAGAAGTATATTCCTTACCGTTCAACATCGGAATAGTACTTGGATCCTCCTTCATCGTCCATTTAGAGGAGAATGAAAAACGAGTTTTACCAACCGTACCTTGTTTTGTCTTAATAACCAATACACCGTTAGCACCCTGAGTACCCCAAATAGCAGTAGCCGACGCATCTTTCAATACTTCAACTGAGGCTATATCATTAGGTGAGATATTTAAAAGGGCACCTAAGTCTTCTTCCGTAGCTGTGCTAAAATTGAAGTCATCACTGATTTCTGTCGGATAAGGCACACCATCGATAACAATCAACGGATCAGAAGATGCATTCAACGTACTTGTACCACGGATTCTGATAGCACTACGGCTACCGGGGTCTCCTCCCAAAACAATATCCACACCACCCAACTGTCCTTGTAGAGCTTCCTCTATGGATACAACAGGCGCAGCAGCAATCAACTTTTCCATATCGACTTTCTGAGTAGCCGAAACCATTTCTTTGTCCGAAATACCCAAATCATTTCTATTTAACCTACGGGCTGAAACGACAACTTCATCCACAGCCATCGATTCTGACTCCAAAGTCACATTCAAAAGAGTTTGCCCCGTATACTTTATACGCTTTGTTTTCATTCCGATGTAGGAATAAACAATCGTCAGATCTTTCTCTCCTCCAGGGACTTTCACATTATACTGCCCGTTCAGGTTTGTGATACCACCACCCAACGAACGGTTCTGGTTGTTTACTAGATTGACATTTACACCAACCAGTGGCTCGGCAGTTTTTCCAAACAATTCGGTAACCGTACCGGATATAACCTTCTGTACCTGCCCTGCCATTTCTATAGAACAGGACAGAAAAATGGCTACCAATGTATAAAAGACTTTATTTGTCTGATTCATGATTAATTAGATATTCAGTTAATTAAAAACAGCGTCTATCAGGTGGAAAGCACCGTCCATAAAAGCAAATGGGAAATTCTCGTATGATACTACCTTACACGCATTTCCGTACTGACCGGTGGTTTGGTTCTGCAACTGCAAGGTAATAGAAGCACCATTATCAGTATACTTCACAGGAATATTATTGCTGTTACGATACTCTCCCGATAACCAATCGGGTGATCCAAGATACGGACAGCCTGATGCAACCGGAGCATTGGTAGGCGTAAAGAAATAATTAAGTAAATATTCTCCCAACAAGCGTTTGTTTGTAACCTCACCTTGAAGAGTGGGCGAAGGTAAACTCAAATCGATCGTACCTTTCACTCCCGGAATCCGGTCATTATCCAAAGCCTCTTTCAAAGCTTCATTAGTCGGAATGAACCCGATAAGACGCCCTGCCAATCGGTAATCCCAAGCAAGTACACCGTCTATGGTAGCAAATATTTCAGCTTGTCTCATTAAATAGGCAAACACGAAATTGGGATATTTCGTTTCCCCGATAGAGGTTAACATCGTCTTCAGGCTTGTATATTCCAATCCATCCAACTTTCCGAATACACCGAAATCACTTTCATATTCATATACTTTTCCGTTTGTCCACGCACCGCCACCATCGTTGGTCACTTCTTTCACTTCAGTGAAGAGCGTAGGAATCACCGTTTGCGGATCTTGCCCTAACACGCTGTTAAACACGTAGTTCGTTGTCATCTTTCCGTCTTTTATAAACCAATAGGTTCCGCCATCCTGAGTAGCATGAACTGCCCAAGGAGCGTTAAAATCAACTTCACCCACTACAGTTCCACCACTAACGATTCTTTTCAGATCTGTTGACGATACAGCCACATCTCCATCTTCTCCGGAAGTTGCCAATGTGTTACCTACTCCACCGGTCATGAGACGCATATCACTGATTTCATATCCACTATTTTTTGTGATCAACATCGTATAATTGGTAGCAGTGGTAGTGTATGCAGCCATCTGATTACTTTGATAGATAGCATACAACGAAAGCAGATAATCTCTTTTAAGGAAAGACGGTCCCATTACAGTGCTGAATATTTCAGGCATCGGGAAATTACTCAATCCGTAGAAGCTACCGTTCACGCAGATGCTCTTATCTTTCACATCACTCAACTGGAAATCATAGTGTGAACCCAAAGAGTTGGTTATTCCGCTTATTTCGTCCGGGAATACAATAGATCCGCCATATACTGATTGATAAAGTAATATTTTGGTAATCAGCGGGTCCAAATCGGTCAAAGAAGAATATCCTCCAGCTTTCCAATATCTATTGAAGAAAGTATTTAATGCCTGATTGGATGGAGCAAAGATACTATAGGATATAGAAGCCAATTCCGGATAAAGACGGAAGTTGGAAGTCGGCCATTCCAAAGCAATATTGGGAAGTCCGTTTGACGCATGTTCATGAAGGAAGAGACTATCTACTCCTACTGCATTTCCATAATCGGCAGACAAGTCCTTATCATAGGTATAAGTACTGTATTGGCTATAAAAGTCGAGGAAATCGGAATAATCTGATTTCTTCTTCAAAACATCATAAATAGTTTCCAATGGTTCCAATACTCTGTCTACATTATATATATAGCCGTTGTTGGTTATGATTTGGTATTCTTTAACGCTTGCATTCGACACATTGAACCCGTTATCTCCCGTCCATGTAGAGTTAGGATAGAAAAATTCATAATTCTTCTTTGCATCTATGCCTTTAGATGCAAAGATGTGGTGAGAGAATACAGGTAAGAACCGCTCCAGGTGATAGACGGTTACTGTGTTTTTTGTTGCCGGATCCACTTCCTTCGTAGTAGGGCTGGTGCTGTGTGTGCGAAATTTGTAATACATACCCGGTTGTAATACACCCAGTTCATCATCTTCATCATCGTCTTTACTTGTTGCACTGTCCTCGGGTCGGAAGTTCTCGAGATCGGTTTTACTATAAGAATAGTAGATTAAGTGATAACCAATCAATTTCTTCAGATCATCTGTCGGTATGTCCTTGACTGAAACATAACCGTGTTCCTCCAGATAAGTAGTAAACGCATCATTGTCCGGAGCCATGACAGTTGCGACACTCTTACCATCAAGAATAGGCCTGAAACCTGATAACTCTGCCGCTTCCAAAAACATGGAGAACTTACCTCCATATTCATTAGAAAGAACTTCCCAAGCTGTACCTTTCAGCCATGCCGGTTTTTCATAGTGTTCATCCATCTTGTCTTCACAGGACAGGAAAAAGGAAGAGAGGAACAATAGTAGCAGCAAATGCCGCTTTCGAATCATTGCATTTCTCATAATACTAAAAATTATATTAAGTTATAATTAAAAATCTGCTAAAAAGGGAGATTGGTATCGTGAATAGCATAAAAGACTTACATTTGATATTAGCAACTGCATAAATTTGCAGGCATTCATATAAATTTCGTGGTTTTTCATAATTATATCAAAACGTTAAGTTAAACAAAAGTTAGATTAATGACTTTGAACAAAATGTTTGTGTATAAGCGTATTATGAAAAATGTGAGATTGCCTGTGGACAATTAATAAGCAACTAAAAAGATAAGAAGTAGTTATTCTGAAATCAAATCGATATGCCTTACTGCAGCATAAATCTATAATAATTGGTTCAATATTTCCCTGAATACTTTATCTGCGTGTTCTTGCATTATTTTTATATAATTAAAAATGGGACGATTACTTTTCATACTATGTCCTATACAGTATTCTATTTTCTCGATTTGTATTCCCAAATTATATCCATGTTGTGCAAATGTTTTTCGAGCAGAATAATAAGTGACCTTCTTGCTTATACCAGACATTTCCGCCACCTTATTTATATTACGGAAAATTAAACTATATATCTGTTTATAGGATAAATATTTTCCGAATCTAAGTTTACCTTCCTTCGACAGGTATCTGTTAATAATCTCTTTTGCCTCAGGCTGCAAAGAGAACACGATTTCATTTGCCCCTTTTTTTCTGTTACGAGTTTTATGACGTATATATCTTATATAATCTTTATCTTTAAAGTTGTATTCTAATAAATCTTTCAGGTTAATCCCACCTAAATAGTAAGTAAGCATAAAAATATCTCTGGTTATGTTCAAAGATGATTTCAGGAATTTCGCATCTCTAATACTTTTTAATTCATCTATTGACAAGTCAAGATCCCTAACAGTACTTATTGGCATTTTAAAAAGTATAAAGGGATGAATGTGATAAGTTACATAATTCATTTTACTTGCATAGTTTAATATTACTTTTATCAAAGTCAGATAGATTCTTATCGTTGTATCAGTTAAGCCTTCTTTATATAGATACTCTGCGAATTCTTGTATATGAAGAGGAGTTAGTTGAACCAAAGGAAAGTCTCCCTTCATATATTTAATCAATCTTTCACTTGCTATTTTGTACAAGCTATAAGATTTTTGTCTTTCTTCCCCTGCCATGAAACTTAAGTATTCTTTTGCTATTGTTTGAAAAGTTATCCCTTTCTTCTTTTGTTCATAAGTGATAATATGTATCAGTTCAGTACAGGAGATTGTAGACAAATAGCTAATGGAAGCGAGGATTTCCTCGTATTCATCGATCATTCTACGTAAACACGAATTTATGTTAACTGCATTTTCGTGTCTGACAACTCTGCCATTTTTTAGCTGACTTGCGGAATCCAATGTAAATTGGGTCGGAATATATCTGGTCTTAGACCGATGCGCTACTGCTATTCTTATCCGATGTCTGCCATTCGCCAACTTCTTAGTCGGCACGATTACAATTGAAAAATTTGCCATATTGCTTTTAAGGTTTTGTTTTATAAATAACTATCCTCCATACAATGAAAAAGGAATAAAATGCCCTCTAAACCTTGTTTCCTGATTAAAAAATGAGTTCATTGCATGGATTTTCGTGCAAAAGACGGTATTTTCCATGCTTTTGTACGATTCTTCATTGGTATTTCTTCACTAACTCGCTATGTTTGCAACAGTTTTTCACAGGTCTTTATAATAAAGAACTCTTTGAAAACAGAATCTAACTTTTGTTTAACTTAATTGGATTATATGAAAAGAGCAATCAATGTGACAACTTGTTTATGCACACAAATTTCATCTGATAATAGAATTCTTATCAGCGATGGCATTTGTGTGCAGCATTAATTTCATGAGTACGCGAGAAACATCTTAGTTATTATTGAAATATTTATTTTTTATATTATGAAAAACTTAACGATTATGCGAAGGCTGCTATGGCTGTCTTTTATTCCATTTTTCCTATGGTCCTGCGAGGATAAGATGGATGAACATTATGAAGTTCCCGGGTGGGTAAAAGGAAGCGCTTGGGAATTACTTTCGGACGAAAGCATGGATGGACAATTCTCCATGTTCCTTGAAGCAGCAGAGCGTGCCGGTTATTATGAAATCATGAACGGTAGAGGATTAATGACCGTTATGGCACCGGACAACAATGCTTTTACCGCTTATCTGTCAGAACATAATTATTCGACAGTAAAAGACATTCCCGCCAGAGAGCTGAAAGAACTAATCGGATTCCATCTATTGTATTATTCCTATAATAAAGGTAGTATGGAAAACTTCCGCCCTGAAGGTGAAGGAGCCTATGATGAAGGTACTGAAATTCTTGATCCGGGATTATACTATAAATTCCGGACACGTAGTTCAGGAGAACCGACAAGAGAAGTTGACCCTTTAACCGGTAAATCAGTCACCGTCTATCATCTGGAACGATTTATCCCAGTCTTTTCACACTATTTCTTCTCATCTAAGAAAATTGATGCTAAAAAGAATTACGAAGCTTTCTATCCCAATTCAACCTGGACCGGTAATGATGGATTTAATGTTTCAGAAGCTTCAGTGAAAGAATATGGCTTAATAGCCAACAACGGCTATATTCATACAATCAACAAAGTGCTGGAACCTTTGGGATCAATTTATGACCAGCTTAAATCTAATCCTGAATATTCCGATTTTCTGGCGATGTATGACAAGTTCTCCATCTATACGCCTAACGATGAACTTACCCAGAAATATGGCAGCGCATTGAATGCGGATACTTTATACTTGCATAGCCACAGATCTCCATTAGCTCCCATTGCAATGGAATGGTACAAATATGACTATCAACGTTTGGACACATTAGCTTATCGTGCATATAGTTTGTTTGCTCCTAATAATACAGCATTGAACGAATTCTTTAATTCATACTGGAAAAACAGCGGATACGCTGATTACAGTTCACTTGACCCATTAATACAGACATTGTTCCTTAATGAATATGTATATAGTGGTTCAGTAGCTTTCCCGGAAGAAATTGTGAATGGCACCGTTACCACCGCTTCGGGTACAAAATATAATTTTGATCCCTATGCATCGGACGTCAATAGAAAAATGTGTGTGAATGGCAGTTTCTACGGATTGGGCAAGATTCAGACTCCGATTCTTTTCAATTCAGTATCCGGTCCGGCCTTCCACGAAAAGAGATTCCTGAATTTCTTATATGCAATGAATGGCGCAAACCTGCTGAGTTCATTCGGATCTGAAAACGAAAAATACACATTATTGATCCCTGACAATTCCGGATTCGAATCAGATGGTATCTTCTTGAATTATTATGCCGAAGGAGGAAAACTGGAACAGAAACCCGAAGGAGAATGGGAATCCGTTTCTTCGGACGAGTTACAACGCATTATACGTGCACATACTGTAATGAGTGAGGAAGTCGAACTTAAAAAGCAAGGAACACAAGTCATCCCTATTCAATCTGCCTTCTGCTACTGGTTTGTTAAAGATGGAAAGATAACCTGTAACAGTCATTTCAACGGTATATTGGAACCGGGAAGTACGATCGATCCATTTGTTGAATTCGAAGAAGTCACCAATAGCGGTAAACCATGGGCAAACGGAAAGACCTACACTTATAAAGCGAATGCAATATCCGGATTATTCGAGGCAGAAACAGAAGACGGTCAGGGAAACAGCATGCAAAAAGCATTGGCTATCTGTCAGGATGCACGTTATCCTTATTATTGTTTCGCACAGTTATTGAAACAGGCAGATATGATTTCCGGAGAAACAGTAGCGGGATTGGCAGGCCGTACCATTGCTTTTATTCCAACCAATGAAACAATCAAGAATGCATTAGCCGGCAAACAGATTCCGGGAGCCGACAAGCTTACGGTTTATGAGGATGGTACATTAGGTCTGATTGATTCTGGTAACGGACTGACCGGTGACGAAAAGATTGAGCTGAAGAAATACATCAGTAACTATTTCCTAGTAGCCTCTTCTGTACCTTCAGCTTGTTATCCGGGTTCGAAGATGGAAAGTGGCGAATATGTCAATTACAGCGGAAATACAATTATTTATAACGACCTGGGGACCTCTCTCTCATTCCAGCTTAAAGATGGTACAAAAGTAGTCCAGGTATCTGGAAAATACAACTATTTCCCATTCTGTTATAATGACGGATGTTTCCATTTTATCGAATCTCTTCTTATGTAATTTGAATTTTAAGAATTATGAAGTTAACAAAATTATATTTTTCTGTAGTCATACTTCTTTGTACTGTAGGAGAAGTAGTGGCACAGACGCAGCAGATTATCATCGGTAATGTGACGGAACTCATTGGGAAAAGTGCAGAACCTTTGATCGGTGTTAATATTAATATTATGAACTCGCAGGAACGCTCCCTGGGAGGTACTGTTACCAATATGAGCGGTCAGTACAAGCTGGCTATTCCTGAAAAAGAGAAAGACCTGACTCTCGTGTTTTCTTATATCGGAATGAAAACAAAGAGAATAAAGTACAACGGACAAAAGTCCTTAAATGTCACCCTGGAATCTATGTCTGAGGCAATAGGTCAGGTAGAAATTGTGGCTGAACGTAAAGACCGTAATGATTTAGGAGTAGGTTTGAAGGAACAGACTTCGGCTACGCAAAAAATCAATATGGAAGATTTGGTAGCCACTTCGCCTGTAACATCGGTTGAAGAGGTTTTGCAAGGACAATTAGGAGGTGTGGATATCACATTAAGTGGTGACCCCGGTGCAAAAAGTACTATTTTCATTCGTGGTGCCAGTACATTGAATGCCTCCTCCGACCCTCTGATTGTGATTGACGGTGTACCTTACTCAGACAGCAATACCAGTGACTTTGATTTTGCAACAGCCAATGAAGAAGATCTGGGAGCCTTACTTAACATTTCTCCGAATGACATCGAGTCTGTAGAAGTATTGAAGGATGCCTCGGCTACAGCCGTATGGGGAACCAAGGGAGCCAATGGTGTATTGATCATTACAACCAAAAAAGGATCAGTAGGTAAGACACGCTTCTCTTTCTCCTCCAAATGGACTGCTAAAGTAGAGCCGAAGACAATCCCGATGTTAAATGGTGACGAATATGTTGCCTTGATGCAGGATGCTATCTGGAATAGTGCCAACTATGTAGGTGTAAGTCAGGCCTCCAATTATCTGCGTTTGTTGTTCAACACACCGGAAATCGGAGATAACCCGGACTGGCAATATTACGATGAATATCATCAGAACACAGACTGGTTGGATTTGGTACGTCAGAATGCCTTATCTTCCGATAATAGTTTCTCTATGAGCGGAGGTGGTAACAGAGCAACTTATCGTCTTTCTTTGGGATATGCAACCGATGACGGAACAACAATCGGTACTTCCATGGACCGTTTCAACTCTACATTGCGTATTGATTACAATTTCTCGAAGAAATTGAGATTTGGCGCCAATGTTACCTATACTCAGACTGACAAAGATGCGAACTGGGCAACAACCGTTCGTTCCGAAGCCTTCAAAAAAATGCCTAATAAGTCACCTTATGTAATTGATGATGCCACTCATCTTCCGCTGGATCAATACTTCACTCGTCAAACCACAGACTGGGAAGGCGTTTTCAGAAGTAATGATACAGGAAGTAGTGCCACTAACTACAATCCGGTAGCTATGGCAAAAGAATCCAAAAACAATACCCTTCAACGGGAAACCAGAGCAATCATTGATGCTAACTACAAAATATTGCCGGGCTTCACCTATAGTGGTTATGTATCTATAAAGATGAATACATCCAAAAACACTAAATTCCTGCCGCAATCAGTAACAGGTGCCGTCTGGATGAACTCTTTTGCTAATCAGGCTTATGATGGAATGTCCGAAAGTTTGTCTATTCAAACTGAAAACAAACTTCAATTCATGAAAAACTGGAACGGCAAGCACAACCTGATCACCAATCTTCGTTGGAATACCAGCCAGTCGACAAGTTCCAGTTACGCAAGTAAAACATCCGGAATGGCTTCTTCCGGCCTGTCCGATCCTACAGTAGGAACATCTGTACAGAGTATGGGGTCCGGAGAATCTGAAGGCCGAAGTGTTTCAGGAATGGGAATGATCAACTATACCTTGTTAGGACGCTATGTATTCCAGGCATTATTAAACATAGAAAGCAGTTCGGCAATGGGACGCAACCAACGCATGGGTTATTTCCCGGCATTTGGTGTAAACTGGAATATTCAGGACGAACCTTTACTCGCTGCTGCAAGAGAAAAATGGCTGGATATGGCCAAAATACGTCTTAGCTATGGAGAAAGTGGAACTCCTCCCAAAGGTAATTCTGTTTATATGGGTGCATTTAAATCAACCGGAGATAATTATATGAATATGTCTTCCATTGCCCCCAGCCGTATGCAATTGGATCAATTAAAATGGGAATCTCTTAAGGAATACAATATTGGAGTTGATTTAGGTTTCTTGCATAACCGTTTGAGATTTACTTTTGATTACTACTGGAGAGACAGAGAAGATATCTTAAACAAAAACTTCAGAATACCTTCTACAACAGGATTTTCCAATATTGCATACTTCAACTCGGGAGCTACCAGAAACCAGGGATGGGAGTTCCGTACAGACCTGGTATTCTTTGAAAACAAAGACTGGCGTGTAAGCGGTTATTTCAATGTATCACGTAACAAGAATAAAATTACTGAATTGCAATCCGGCGTAACAGAAGGTATAAAGAATGCCGACGAAGTGATAAATGGAGAATATGCATACATCACACAAGTTGGCCGTCCTATCGGTTCCTTCTTCGGTTATCGTTATAAGGGTGTTTATCAGAATAAAGATGCTACTTATGCCCGTGATGCAGAAGGTAATGTTATGAATGACCTGAAAGGTAACCCGATTGTTATGAAAAACGGTTCATATCTTTGCTATCCGGGTGATGCAATGTATGAGGACATCAATCACGACGGCGTTATCAATAAGTATGATATTGTTTACCTGGGAAATTCCCAGCCACTAGTCACCGGAGGTGGAGGAGTAACCGTCAAATATAAACAAGTAAGTCTAAGCGCTTTCTTCCATGGACGTTTTGGCCAATCCATCGTCAATATGGCTCGTATGAACAACGAATCCATGTATGGTTCCAGCAATCAAAGTAAAGCTGTACTTCGTCGTTGGAAAAATGAAGGGGATAATACAGACATACCGCGCGCCTTATACAACGAAGGACGTAACTATCTGGGATCAGACCGCTTCGTAGAAAAAGCTTCTTTCGTACGTCTGAAATCAATAACATTAAGTTACGGATTCCCTAGAAAAATCTGTAATAGATTTAATGTCAATTCATTAAGCGTATTCGTAACAGGTTATAACTTGTTTACATGGACTAACTATACAGGACAGGACCCGGAAGTATCTGTTAACAGTAGTAATCTGGCAATAGATTCAGCTACCACTCCTGTCTCCAAGAGATTTTCTTTCGGTTTAAATATGAGTTTCTAATACTATTCAGATATGAAAAAGATATTAATATGTTTATTCGCTTTCGGGAGCCTACTTTGCGGCAGTTGTAGTGACTGGCTTGAAGTTTATCCTAAAAATGAGCAGATAACAGCTAATTATTGGAAAGCAAAAGAAGATGTAGAAGCTGTTTTAGCTTCAGGATATTCCTCTTTACGTGCCTGTACCCGTACACTGGTTGATTGGGGAGAACTGCGAGGTGCTTCTATCTACGCCTACAGTGATACTAAAAAACAAAAATTACAGAACTTCCAGATTACGGCTTCTGATGCCTTATGCAGTTGGGCCTCCATATACAACATACTGAATATGGCCAATTCTGTAATAAAATATGCACCGGAGGTACAAGCTAAAGACAAGACCTATTTGCAAGTCACGATGAACTCGCATTTATCCGAAGCCTATTTCTTACGCGGCCTGTGTCATTTCTATTTAGTTCGTAACTTTAAGGAAGCTCCTATTGTAACAGAACCTTATGTAGACGATTCCGCTCCTTACGATATCGCTAAATCTTCAGAAGAAGATATAATCGCCCAGATTAAGTCAGACATTCAAACTGCACTGGATACCGGAGCAGCTAAAGAGTTTTTTGAAGATGACAAATGGGAAGGTGCGAGCAAAGGACGTGCTACCAAATGGGCACTATATGCCCTGATGGCAGATGTTTGCTTGTGGAGTGAAGATTATGACGGCTGTATAGAATATGCCAATCAGCTGATTAACGCAACAGCTTCACGCCGTCCGGTATTCATGGCTGTTCCCGAACAATGGATCACCATCTTTACCCAAGGAAACAGTAACGAATCCATCTTTGAGATAAATTGGGACGAAAAGAACTTCGCTCAGCAGGAAGAGAATAAAGGCACTTCACCTTCTTATTACTTCACACTCAGTGCTACCGCTCCATACTTATATACAGAAGCAATGTGCGAAGATTTATATAATGAGAACATTGAGAATGGTGCCGGTGACCTCACCGCTTCCGTACGTGCAAAGTGGGGAGCTTATGCAGACTTGGACGCCACAGGAACAGCCGATAAAAAACAATATTGCATCTGGAAGTACAAAGGATCAGAATATCAGGATTTAAGTCAGGTACGCCCGAACGACGATGCCAACTACATCATTTATCGTATGACCGAAATATTACTAATGAAAGCAGAAGCATTGATCTGGAAAGGTGCTGCCAATTACGAGGAAGCATTGGAAATTATCAATAAAGTGCGTAACCGTGCCCGGCTCAAAGATCTGGACTTGACAGCAGAATCTGTAACAGAAGAAGAGATGCTGCAAGCAGTACTGCATGAACGTAATATAGAATTTGCCGCAGAAGGGAAAAGATGGTATGACTTAGTCCGCTTCGGTAAAACGAAAAATTACAGATATAAAGATTCATTCATTGAAACGATTGTAACATACAATTCAACCGCCAACGTTTCTTGGATACGTTCCGTATTGAGCAATGAATATGCTTGGTATCTGCCAATCAATCAGAGTGAAATTGATTCTAATTTATTGTTAGTTCAAAACCCGTATTATGCAGGTGTAACCGATTAATTATATTACTATGAAGAATTTGATTAGAATTTGTATATTGATCATTGTCGCTGCCGTTTATTCCTGCGACGATCCTTATAAGGATGAAACTTTTGCAGTGTACAACATGCAACCTATTTCATCTTACCTGAGTACCCGTCCTGATGATTTTTCGGAATGGATCAAGGTGATGAAATATGCCGATATGTACAATGCAGTGAATCAAGCAACTGCCAAGTTAACGCTGTTCGCTCCCACCAATCAGGCGATGGAAGCTTTTTATCAGGAAAAGAAAGTCTCCTCAGTAGAAGAACTGGGAAAAGTCTATGTAAGACAGCTGGTACAATACCATCTGGTAAATGACACGATCACATTGGAAGAATTCTCCAAAGGCGGAGAGCTGGAAGACAAGACGCTGTCCAATGATATACTGGAAGTAACCTTTAATGCAGACGATGCCTCCGAAGGAGGATTCAACTCCATGTATATGAATGGAGAAGCCCATGTGAAGGAACTGGCTATACATACTTCCAATGGTTTTGTTTATGTATTGGATGATGTCATGCGCCCGATGGTCGAAAGTGTCTATCAGAAATTTTTCGAGAACAATAAGAATAATATTCTTGCAGAAGCCTTGAAACGAACCGGATGGCACGATACATTGAATATAATTGCCGATACCATCACGATGCCCGATGGCACCAAACAGGAAGTACGCCGGAATTATACCATATTGGGAGTACCCGATGATGTTTTCCAGAGTGAAGGGATTTCTTCCTGCGACGACCTGGTGAAGAAACTGGGAGCCGGAGAAGACTATGAAAATAAGAACAATGCGTTGAACCGCTATGCGGCTTATCATATCCTGAACGGACGTTATAAAGTAGACAATCTGAAGAAATTTGACGTAGATACAGTAGCAACTTGTAAGATATGGGGAACTGCCTGCGAAAATGCAGCAATCAAAATATCCAAAGAAGCAGATGGCAACTATTACCTGAATTACGATGGTGGCAGTGAAATGAAAGCCGTTTTCCGTGAAAGTGATTGCGACTATCAGACCAAGAACGGTTATATACAACAACTGGAAGGCTTACTTCCTGTTTGCAAAGACCTTAAACCATTTATTCTTTACTGGGATTTAGCCGATTATCCGGAAGTTGCCAACTATATCGGTTCCAACGGAGCAGACGGTCAGATTTTCCAGCAAGAGATAGATGCAAAGACGGAACCGTCGACAGAACTGAAAGATGCAAAACTATCATGCTATGAATATAAAGTAGGTTCTCAAGGAATGCCTGAAAGTAATTTTGGCAATTTAGCTTATAGAACCCTGCGCAGTAATTCAAACTATGATAACCAAGATAAAACCAGAAGATTCCTGCACGGTGATTTACTGACTGTTTCACTGGGTTATAAAGGATGGGTAGAAATGAAGTCTCCTGTTATGATTCCCGGAAAATACAAAGTGACTTTACGCTATTTTTACGCAAACAGTATGAAGAATTTCCGTTCCTACGGTAGTGGAAGTAACGGAGGGCAAATAGATGTAGAGTTCACTGAAATGGAGAAAGCCGGTTCCGTATCGCGTCTTTTATATTCCAGTCTTCCGGACGACAAAGATGCTAATGGTAATTATTTGGTAACTATGGGGCTATTTGACACCGTTCTATACGATGTCGTAGAAATCCCTGATATGAAGGAATATACAATGAGAATCACTTTGAATGATCCGGCAGCCAGTATTTCAAAAGACTTCCGTATCCAGGTTGATTATGTTTTGTTTGAACCAATAAATTGAATCAGATTATGAAAGCATATAAATATATCTTATCCGCTGCAATCATATGGGGAGGATTGATGTCTTCCTGTACGGACGAATGGGATAACCATTACAATAAACAGGCAGCTATCATCAACAATGAAGAAATGACTATTGTCGATGCGCCGGCCATTGAATATTTAGAGTCACAGCAGTCATACAGCTCCATATGCAATTTATTCAAAGAGACAGGAATCTTTAAGGAGATGGAAGCTGCCGGAGTATCTTACACTCTTTTTGTGGTTGATAATGCACTCATGACCGCAACGAAAAGTTCGGATGACGGCATGGACGAAGAGAAAGTTTATATGGCAAAAAGCCATATAACAACCGCCTCCCTTTCACCTAATACTATCGAAGACGGTCAACGCCTGATGATGTGGAACGGAAAGTATGTGATGATCAACAAGATGGCATCAGAAGATAGCGGATCACAAGAAATTATTTTCAACAGTAACTGTAAAGTTAAAAAAGTAGTGAAGGTAAATAATGGATATGTTTATGAATTAGACAATGTCATTGTTACTCCTAAATCTTTGCTGGAAACTCTGGAAGGATTATCTGACGAATATTCCATCTTTAAAAATGCGGTTCTTTCAAGAAACATAAAGATCTTTGATAAGAGTAACAGCCTTAGCATTGGAGTAGATGAATCCGGTAATACGGTTTATGATTCTGTATTTACGGTGAAGAACCCTTATTTCCTGGATAAAGGCTTGGATTTAGCATCTGAAAGCAAAAAGATAACAATGCTTATTCCATCTGACGAATTGATCAAGAAAGCATTGGATGAAGGGAAAGCGAAACTTAAAAAGTGGAGCTTGGAGCGTCCGGATTCAATTTTGGAAAACTGGTGTTTTCAGGCCATGTTTTTCAAAGATGTGGAATATGACGCCGAAGCTTTCGGCAATCCGCAAAAACCGGACTTGACTTCCGCTTTTGGTAAGCAGTGGAGAACTACAGTCAATAAGGTAGACCTTGATAATCCTGTGAGAATGAGTAATGGTATAGCTTATTATGTCACTTCTCTCAAACTGCCACAAAAAGACGTGCTGATATGGCGTTTTAAGGATCTTTTCAAATGGTTCAAATACATGAGCCAAGATGATAAGGACAAATATTTTGCATGTACCAACTTAGCTCCGTACGGAACCGGCGGACCTACACGTACCGATGTTAAAGCATGGACTCCGGGATACGGATGGCCGGAAATCAGTAATGAATATGTATGGTTTGTACGTCAGGATGCAAATAATCTGGAGACAATTCTGGATTTCACCGCCTTCAAATTTGATTTGCACAGCGACAATACGTATGATGCCGAACCTTACATCATTCCTCCCGGTGAATATACCTTCCATTTTGGTGTCGGCAAAAATGCGAACATGAAAAATGATTGTGATATTTATATTAATGATAAGCTGGTGGGAACAATAGTCAGGTCCAAATGGAGCAGCTATAGTAATGACCGAGGTGGCGGAGGTGCACCGGAGTTCTACCCATCCAGTCTGAACAATAAATATGACAGAGACGGTGGAGAAGTCGGTGTCTTTACAATCGAAGGAGATGAACCAGTGGAACTTCATCTGAAGTTCGTGGCAAGGCACAATGGAGGAACAGCCTTTACTCCGAACCATTGGTGCATCCGCCCGACTGCAAACTGTTATTAATCTAGATAAGGAACGATATGAAAAATATAAAAAGAATACTTGCGGTTGCATTACCATTGTTGTTTGCAACTTGCATGTACGGACAGAAAAACTACAAACTGACAGGTAAGATCATCTCTGCCACTAATAAACCTATAGGAGATGCTGTAGTGTCTGTACAAGATACCTTGAATGCGACTACCAAAGCCGATGGAGAGTTCACTTTTAAATTAAGAGACAAATCCGGAGTGATATCGGTTTGGGCACCCGGTTACCTTCCCGTTCGGCAGTTGCTGAACGGAAGAACGGAAGTGGTGATCATGATGATTTCAGACAACCAGTATAAGCACAACGAGCAAGTTGTATTGCCCTTCCGGGGAGATAATACGGAAATTTCCGATTATACTACAGCAACGAATATTACCAAGAAAGATTTTCTTTTGGGAAGCTCTAAGATTGACCGGGCTTTGGCAGGACAAGTAGCAGGCTTACAAGTAAAACGCGGCAGTGGTATGCCGGGTGAAGGCAGTTATTATAACCTCCGGGGTATCCGTTCACTGACAGGTGACAATGCGCCATTGATCGTAGTCAATGGTGTACCTTACTTGCCGGACAAAAACGAATCACCGATAATCGGAGGTCTGACCCGTGATATTTTTCAGGCATACAATATTAATGATATTCAGAATATTACAGTGCTGAAAGGTGCGGAAGCCGCTATGTATGGTTCAATGGGATCAAATGGAGTTATTCTGATCCAGACAGATGGTGCCAGCTCCAACGATATGGAAACGAAAGTAAGCTACTACGGACAGTATGGCGTTACCTGGAGTGACAAACGCATTCCTTTGTTGGCCGGGAAAGATTATTTGAACTATCTGACGGATGCAGGTATGACATATTATAGTGATATGGATAAATTCTATAGCAACTTTCCTTTCCTGAAGGACCCTAATAATCCATTATACCTCAACACTTATAATAATCAGACTGACTGGCAGGATTTGATGTACAATACCGGTTATGCGACAGATCACCTTTTCCGCGTGGAAGGTGGTGACGAAATCGCAAAATATGACCTTTCGTTAGGTTATTCCAAGGAAAACGGTTTATATGAAAGCACCAGTACAGAACGTTTCCATACTCAGTTGAATGGTAATATCCTCGTAAGCAAGAAAGTGGATATCTTTGCCACCATCGGATTTGCTTATATGAACGGCCATTTCCAGGAACAAGGCATGAACATCAAGACCAATCCGATTCTGGCAGCTTATGCGCAATCACCGGTACTCAGTCCATACAACAAGGATAAAGACGGAAATATATTGAGTACTTATTCACCTTACTATTTCGGTAAATGTACCACCATGGATTTTGCGATAAGCAATCCATTAGCTATCGTCAATACCTTAGATGCACATAATCGTCAATACGATTTAAATCTGAGAGCAGGTGTAAACTATACCCCACTACCGGGACTGGTATTCACAGGAATGGTAGGAATGTACTACAACTATGACAATGAAGCTATGTTTATCCCCGGATTGACAGACAAAACCATCGTTCCGATATCCGACACTTATGGTACAGCCAACAACATGGTTCGTTCCGGTGTGGGCGAAACCAGCAACCTGTATCTGAATCTGAATGCACGTTATTCAAAAATGTTCAATCGCATTCACCAGTTGAATGCAATCGCCGGTGCACAGATTCTGACAACCAAGAACGAATTCGATGTGGGTGAAGGACGTAACACAGACAATGACTTTTATCAGACACTGGGTAACACACAGGCTGACGGACGCCGTTTCTACGGTTATGTTAACAAATGGAACTGGATGAGCTATTACGGACATGCTGATTATACCTACAATAATCTGGTACAGGCTTCTGTCAATGTATCAGTAGACGGAGCTTCATCTACAGGTACAAGCGCCAACCGGTTCTATGTATATCCGTCGGTAGGATTAGTCTGGTTGGGCAAGGGCTGGAAACCTCTGCAAAATTCAGAATGGATCAACAAGTTAAATGTACGCGCTGAATATGGTCTGACCGGTAACACCCGCTTTGCAAGCAATATGGGTACGTTCTACTATTCATCAGCCGCTTATCAGGATATTTCCGCCATTGCACGTGTCAATGTACCGAACACTCATTTAAAGCCGGAAAAGAATGCTTCTCTCAATTTGGGACTGGATCTGTCATTGTTCCGCAACCGCTTAAATGTGAGTTTCGATTATTACAATAACAAAATCAGTGATATGATCTGTATGCAACCAACATCATCTATATACGGTTCCGCACCTTATTATGCGAATGTCGGTAAGATGGACAACAAGGGAGTTGAACTCTCCGTACAAGCCTCATTGGTTCGTACCCGTGATTTCGAATGGATTATAGGTGGTAATATCGCTCATTACGATGATAAAATCACTTCTTTGGGTGGTGAAGAAAGAATCATTAATGGCAACTGGATCACAGAAGTCGGAAAGTCGCCTTATCAGTTCTACGGCTATCAGGTAGCAGGCGTGTTCTCCACTCAGGCAGAAGCTGATGCGGCCAGTCTGATGGCAGACAACGGTAACTATTTCCGGGGTGGAGATATGCATTATGTAGACCAGAACGGAGACCATAGAATTGACAGCAAAGACCGTGTAGCTTTGGGAAGTGCAGCTCCCGATTTCTTCGGAGGCTTCTATACTCAGCTCAAATACAAAGGATTCGCACTCGGTGCTGAGTTCAGCTACTCCAAAGGCAACATGGCCTACAATGCCGTACGCAATCAACTGGAAGGTATGAATACATTAGGCAACCAAAGTATCGCCGTATTGAATCGCTGGTCTTTGGACGGACAAGTGACCGATATGCCACGTGTACAGCACAACGACCCTTATCGCAGTACTTCATTCTCTGAAAGATGGCTGGAAGATGCTTCTTATCTCCGCATGAAAAGCGTGACTTTGAGCTATAGTTTTGACAAGACCGTACTTAATTTCTTCCGTTCAGGCACATTGTATGTATCAGGCGAAAACCTTTTGACAGCAACGAAATACCTGGGACTGGACCCGGAATTCTCTTACTCGTACGGCGAAACATCTCAAGGACTGGATTATGCAAAGATGGTACAACCGAAATCCGTAAAATTTGGTGTTAATTTGAAATTCTAACGACAATGAAAAAGAATATACTATTAAAAAGCATGTTGTGTGGTATAGCCATGATGGGTCTTAGCGCCTGCTCCGATTTCTTTGAACCGGAGAACAACACAATGCTGAAAGGAGATGACTATATAAAAGAAGCCAGCGAAATGTATGCAGGCTTTCTGGGAGTCGCAACGAAGATGCAGGCTATTGGCGACAAAGCCATTTACCTGACTGATTCCCGGGCTGAAATGCTGATCCCTACCGACAGAGATGTCGACATGTATGCGCTGTCCAATTATGAATCGGATCTGACAGGCAACACATATGCCGATCCGGCCAAATACTATGATTTGATCATCTCATGCAACGATTACCTGCAGAAAGTCTACGAATTCAAGCAGGCACATTTGTACAGCATCGACATGGAGCACTACAAAGGATTGGTTGCCAGCACTGTAAGAGTAAAAGCATGGGTCTATTTCACAATGGCGAAAATCTATAATGAAGTAGTCTGGTTTGATGACCCTATGCACGAAATGAAAGATTATTCCCAATACCCCAAACTGAATTTAGACCAGACAATAGCCAAATGTGTGGAATACCTGAAGACAGGTTTTGACGGAATCGACGGAAATCATACTATGCCATGGACAGAATGGATCGCTTCAGACAGTTCACTTTCAGCAGGTGACTATACATTTTGGGATCTTATGACTCCGGAGTATTTTGCACTATCTGCCGAACTCGCTTTGTGGCAGGGAAGATGGCAAGATGTGGTGGACCTGGTTCTGCCTAAAATGAATGAAGCATTCGCCTCCTCTTCTACTTATACCAAATGGATGTGCCAATCTAACTACCACAACGCATATTCGAAAATATTCAGAGGAGATAATCCTTACGGATCGGCAACTGTTTCGGTAATCACTTATGAGTACAAGAAAAACCAGACGAATGCAACCAAGCAGAATCTTTACTCCGCTCCTATTCTGAGACCATCCGAATTGGGTGTAGCCCGTTATTCTGACAAAGACTTTAACCCGAATGCTTTTACTTCGGAAGATTCTCGTGACGGACGGTTCAATTCTCATTTCAGCCAAGATTCATATGGAAACTGGAGAATGCAGAAATGGAGCTATGCTGCCGATAACTTTATTTACATTTATCGCAATGTGGAACTTTATTTCATGCTGATCGAAGCATTCAACCACCTTCCCGAACGTTCGGAAGAGAGATATGTATTGATGAACGAAGGAGTGAGCAGCTATTATCCGGACGGAGGAGTCACTTATCCCGGATTCACCAATGACTGGACACGTGTAGGCGGTGCCGTTACACATGCTTATGCAGACACCGGTATCCGTGGCACATGGGGAGCATCCAGTACAAGCAAAGGTCTACTATGCCGTGACATGAAAAAGGAACCGGGCAACGAGCGTCATAATGACATCGAACTCCTGAAAGAAATCTGTCTGGAGATGCCCTGTGAAGGTAAAACCCTTCCGGTAATGATACGTATGGCAAAACGTTACAATGACCCCACTATCATCTCAGATTTAGTTTGTTCCAAATACAGCGAAGAAAATGCAGCAATAGCCGCAAAAGTACGTGCAAAGATTGAGAGTGGCGACTACTTCGTCCATTGGGATATCGACAGCACCTCTTCTACTCATTAATTAAATTTCAGCTATTGTCAGTTGATACTTTTCCCGGAAAAGCGTCAACTGACAATAGTCTATAAAGCAAGCTGACTACAAGAATCTAATACAAACACCGGAAGCAGTCAGAAAGAAGACGAACACTAATACGATTGAAATATGAAAAAATCAGCTGTTTTACTATTACTGGCACATTTATTAGTGTTGCCTTTAGTTGCCCAATCCCAATCGGCAAAGGTCTTGTCTGACTATATAAAAGAAATCAACCAATTCAACAAACGCAATCCTCAGGAAAAAGTATACCTTCATTTTGATAATACCGGCTACTTTCTGGGCGATACCATCTGGTTCAAAGCATATACCGTTTTAGCTGAGCAACACCGCTTCAGCCCACTAAGCAAAGTACTGCATGTGGAACTTCTGACCCCACAAGGAGAAGTGATAGCCAACCGAAAACTCATGATAGAGAACGGTCAATGTCATGGTGAATTTCCACTGAAAAGGATTTATCGGAGTGGTTTTTATGAGGTTCGTGCGTACACACGAGGGATGCTAAACTTTGGAGACGACTGTATATTCTCCCGCGTTTTCCCTGTTTATGATGAACCGGAAACGGACGGCAACTATGCAGAAAAAGCAATGGACAGCGGCTTTGGAGTGAAGAACGAACGCAAAAAAGAAAAGAAAGGAGGAAAAGTAAATCTGGCTTTCTTCCCGGAAGGCGGCAATGCAGTAGTCGGAATCGCTTCCCGTATCGGCTTTAAAGCATGGGGAGCAAAAGGAGAAGACCTCCAAATAACAGGTGCCGTCTACAATTCATCAGGCAATTCAGTTTCCTTCCTTTCGACCTATCATCAAGGTATGGGATTCTTTGAGTTATTGCCGGAAACAACCTCTTACAAAGTAATAGTCGAACATGAAGGCAAACAATATGACTTTAATTTCTCAGATATCCTCCCGGCAGGATACGTGATGCGTATCAATGATACGAACGAAGAATCATACCAGATAGAGATATCCAAATCCCCCGTCCTCCCCCGTGACACCATAGCGGTATCCGTATCTTGTCGTGGCACAGTCTATGCAGTAGAAGCCATGAGGCTGGCAGACGCCCCCTACGTTTTCCGGTTACCCAAATCCCGCCTTCCGGCAGGTTGCATACAGTTTACATTATATGATAAAAAAGGAAATATCCTTGCCGAACGGCTGTCGTTCAACACTCGTCCTTTAACGTATTACCGGCTATCTGCTCAAACAGAGAAACAGGCTTATGTACCTCTCGAAAAGGTAAACATGTCTCTTTCCTTGAACGATTCCATCGGAAATCCCGTTGAAAGTTCCTTTTCTCTTTCTGTACGCGATGCCGGTACGGAGATTTACACTTCGTATCAGGATAACATATTAACCGATCTGTTACTTTCTTCCGATATAAAAGGATATGTGGCCAATCCTATGCAATATTTTGAGAAGGACGACCGCGCCACCCGCATGAAGCTTGATTTACTGATGATGGTTCAGGGCTGGTGTCGCTATGACTGGCAGACGATGGCAGATGTATCACCTTTCAGGGTAAAACATTATATTGAACAAGCTCTTCCGATAAACGGTAAAATAATGGAGCTACTGAGGAACAAGTCAAAAGCATACGCAGATGTCATCTTCTGGATGAATAAAGATAATGCAAGTTTTCACAGCCACTGCAAAACAGATGCTGGCGGGCGTTTCTACTTTATGTTACCGGATAGTGTCAAACTTGAAGGAAAATGGCAACTCAGCCTGTCCGTCACAGAAAAGAAAAAGCTAAAGCATTGCCGGATCATGCTGGACCGCCATTTCAGTCCTGTTCCACGCAGCTACTCCTACCCCGATTTGCTGGTGAAAGATACGGTTACAGTGTTCTCTGACGAGTTTGAGGATAGCTTAAAACAACATTCTGTTGATGAGATGCAATATCTGCCGCAAGTTATCATTAAAAAGCAGCGAATAAGAAAAGAATTATCTCCGGAATTTGTTTATGATGTGGAAAAGGATGTCAACAAACTGATTGATTTAGGTAAAAACTATCCCGGTACTTTAGGAGAGTATATGGAGAACAATATTCCCCACCTTAGAAAAGATAGTGCAGACGGCCCTTATCAATATGCCGGCAAAGACATTGTTTACTTCTTCGATATCCCCCAAGGATCGACACGCTACCCTGCAAGAGGGCTGTCACCATCACAAATGCCCATCGAGAATATCCGGCAAATAACCCTTTATGACCGGTATGCACAACTGTGGGCCGTCAAGAAAATCAAAGAAGAGGGAATAGAAGCCGCATCTCCGTCGGATATAGATTTGGCAACAGTGGCTTCATTGCCCAACACCCCTGTCATCATCATGGTCCATCCATACAATGACGGTTTACACGACGGTTATCAGAAAGGAATCCGCCACACTTTTTATGATGGTTATTCTCAGGTGAAAAGGTTCTATCACATAGATCATAGCAATAGTGTACCCGGCGACATTGATTTTCGCCGTACCCTGTATTGGAATCCGGAAGTAAAAACCGACAGTCAAGGCAAAGCGCAAATTAGTTTCTATAATAATACTACGTGCAGGCGGATGAAGGTCAGTGCGGAAGGACTGAGTGACAGTGGGATACCAATTATAACGAAAGAGTAAAGAGACTCATGCTAAATAAACATTTAGTTATCATATTATATTTCATCATCAGAATTCCTTTTTCTCTATGCGCATCCCCAATATCACAAGATGAAAAGGAAACTGATTCACTTTATCAAAACATATCACTTTTTTCCGCCCTCCATCCGCAGGAAAAAGTCTATCTACACTTCGACAACACTTCCTATTTCATGAAGGAATCAATTTGGTATAAAGCTCATATAGTGAATGCCGAAACTCTAATTCCAGAAGTGAAAAGCAAAGTGCTTTATGTTGACCTATTAAGCCAAGAAGGAATTCTGGTGAAACGTAACAGGCATTATATAGAAGAAGGAATGTGTTCAGGAAACTTCTATCTTCCGGACACCTTAAATGCCGGATATTATGAAGTGCGCGCATACACAGCCTGGATGCTGAATTTCGGAAGGATAACAAGCCCGCTTCTTATCGAGAATTTCCTGCACAAAGACGGAAGTATCTTAAGTGATTTTAAAAATGTAGAAAAACGTACGAGTGAAGTTCCTTCTATTTTTTCTCGTGTACTTCCCGTATACAATGCCATAGAAAATGAAGAATACCCAACCAAACAAATGCGGACACGCCCACGTATTAACAGATCATCCCCAAAGGAAGAGAAACAGCGTATTAAAGTTGATTTTTATCCTGAAGGCGGACATCTGATCGAAGAAATTGATAATAGAATTGCCTTTGAATTACGTGATAAGGAAGGGAAAATAATCACTCCCAAATACATACTCATAGAAACCAACAATTATAAAGTTCTGGATACACTACAAGTAGTACACAACGGACGGGGAACCTTCAATATCAATCACCTCCATTGGGAAATAGGATTAAAAAATTGCCACTTTACAATTTCCGATCAAAACCAAATATATGAATATCCTTTGCCCACACCTGAGAAAGCAGGAGTAGCCTTGCAGGCTGATATAAATGAGAATCAGATAAATATTCAAATTCTTTCCAAAAATATCACATCTCCCTTGTTTATAACTTTGCAACAAGGAGGAAAACCTGTCCATTACCAGTCACTCGGTATCAAGGACCGTTTCCAACTATGTTTCAACACTGATTCTCTTCAACAAGGCGTACACCAGCTAACAGTCTTTGATCGTGCAGGACATATCTTTGCAGATCGATTATTCTTCGTCAGAAAACAAGAAACAGTGTCCATCACTTTACATGATCACGCTATAAAAGACAACCACCAACCATACCATCCTGAAAAATATTCATTCAAAATACAAGACAGGAATGGTAAAAGTCTTCCGGAAACATCATTTTCCGTAGCAGTCAGAGATAATGATATGGAAGATTTACACTACAGCCAAGGAAATATTCTCACGAATCTGCTATTGTCTTCAGAAATACGAGGTTTTATACAGTCACCGGAATATTATTTCGAATCTCAAGACCTGCATCACCGCAAAGCCCTGGATTTATTAATGATGATTCAGGGATGGAGACGATATGACTGGCAAACCATGGCAGGAGTAAAAACATTCAAACCACACTATCCGATAGAACAGAAACTACAAGTAAAAGGAACTGTCTATAAAAGAAGAAGTTCAAGCGGCGAACTAAAGAAATGGAACAAAGAAGTTTTTGTTCGTTGTCAAATATGCTATCCTGACGGCTATACCTATGATGCAGTTCAGCAAACTAAAAATGGTGACTTCTCCTTCGATGTAGTTCAAATCTATGGTAAACATACCATGTTCATTCAAGCATACAAAAATAAAGACAAAATAAGAAAAGAACTGGATTATCACAAGCGCGGAGATTCCTTTTTCTATGACCACTATGTTTGCAAAGACCGTGTATTTTCCCCGCTGCCCAAACAATATGATTATTATGAAACACATGAGAAGGAATTATCGACATTTTCTTTTCTCGAACAATCCATTGACCAGGTTACTATTAAAGACAGAGGCAAAATTAAGATAGATTTCACAAAACCTGATTTTTGTTATGACTTTATTGAAGCAATAGACTATATCAATGATTTTGGATACGAATTCAACAGATCCACATTTACAATACCTCTTTACATTACAGAACTTGTCTCACCATTAAAGGGTATATTGTCGGGAACTACTCATATTTGCAGTGGAAACGGTGAAGATATTGAGCAATACTATCCCGATTCTCACTTATCATCCTCAGACAAAATTAGAAGAAGGGATATACTTAGTTTTAAAAGATTGAAAACGATATGTGGCTATTTTGATATCAGGGACCGTTCACGTCTCATAGGCAAAACAGAAGCCCACTCCGGTAAATGGGATTTTTATATAAACTACACACAACGGTCAAAAAAAGAATATCTTCCCGACATGGTAGGCGACCGTTGCTACTTCTATGGATATGCACCACCCGTACAATTCTATTCACCGGATTACAGTATGCAACTACCGGATAAACCGGATCACAGGCGTACCTTATATTGGAATCCGGATATTAAAACGGATAAGAATGGAAATGCATCTATACAGTTTTACAACAACGCTACATGCAAAAAGATGATTATTTCAGCAGAAGGAATAACAAAGGATGGACAACCTTTTTATTTGAAGAAAGAAAAATAGATAAACTGATATTTATGAAAAACAGGACTTATATACTTTCAGTACTACTCTTTATCACTTCAGATCTATTCTCCCAGACGAATGATAAGTATACAGAGAAGCTCAGAAATTTCATACAAAACATTGAAACTTTTTCACGAATTAATCCACAGGAGAAGGCGTATGTCCACATGGATAATACAGGTTACTATTTGGGAGAAAGTATATGGTTCAAAGCTTATGTAGTAAACGCAAGTAACCATACACCAACACAAGATAGCCGCATATTGTATGTCGAGTTATTAAATCCCCGAGGAAAAATACTATCAACCCGCAAATTAGAGATTATTGATGGTGGATGTGCAGGAGAATTTTATCTAGACCCTTTTAATTATGATTATCATGCAGGATTCTACGAAATACGAGCATATACCAGAATGATGCTAAACTTTGATTCCGAAATAATATATAGCAGAGTATTTCCGGTTTTCAATACCCCTAAGAAACCAGGAGAATATAATAAAGATATGCGTCAAGGAGGCGATGTTAATCGATTAGGACTAAAGATGGAACGCCCAAAAGCTAAAAAACAGAAAAAACTAAATGTTGACTTTTATCCTGAGGGAGGAAATCTAATCCTTGATATAAGTAACAATATTGCATTTAAAGCAACCAATGAATATGGAGAAGGAATAGATATAGAAGGGAAAATTATCAATAAAAAGAAAGAAACCATAGTTACATTTTCTTCCCATCATAATGGAATGGGATGCTTTGACTATACTCCTATACTTGATCAAGAAGTAGAAGTTATTATAGCAAAAGAAAAAAAAGAATATAAATTTCAGTTACCAAAAGCATTATCAACAGGATATCTGATGAAAATAAATCCTTTACACAAAAGGAATCTATTTATCCAACTGGAAAAGAATATGAACACTCCAGTGTCAGAACTTGGATTAGCTATTACTTGTCGTGGAAAATTGGTACATTTCCAGACAGCAAAAATTGATTCTATCTTTATTCTTCAAATAGCCAAACAAGACCTTCCGACAGGAGTAAACCAAATCACCCTATTCAACAGTGAAGGCCATATATATAGTGAGAGACTATTCTTCATATTATCAGAAAATCAAGTAATCCACCATCTTCAAGTTAAACCGGATAAAGAATTTTACCAGCCGCTAGAAAAAATAAGACTAGAGATCAAAGGAGTTCCAGGAGCCAACCTCTCATTAGCAGTTCGTGATATACAGCACACACCCGAAACAAACAAACAAGAAAACATATTAAGTTATCTTTTACTTACTTCTGATTTAAAAGGATATATAGAGAACCCATCCTACTATTTTTCACAAGATAACGAAGATAAGAAATTTAACGAAGATAAGAAATTTGAACTGGATTTATTAATGAAAGTCCAAGGATGGCGCAGATATGAATGGAAACAGATGGCAGGCATCAGTCCCTTTTCACGAATTCAGCCATTAGAAAAATGCCTAAGAGTGGATGGACATATCATTGGTAAAAGTAAATCTGTAAATTTAGAAATAAGTTTGAACGAAAAAAGGACGATGAACGGTGTAGTAGATGTAGACAGTATTGGACGATTTTCAGTTCTGATTGATTCAGTTATATATGGTAAATATGATATGTTATTAGAATCCAAAGGATTGATAAAAGCAAATCATAATATCCGTTTAGACAAGTGGTTTAATCCAAAGCCCAAAGCTTATTCATTTCTTGAAACTGAAATCCAAGATAAAAAAACAGCAAAGTTTTTAAACAACAAATCTGAAAATATTATCTTTACTAAGCGTAAAACATTTCCAACTGATCGTTCTAGTAATTCCTATGAAATAGCAGAAGTTAAAGTAAACAGTAAACGAGGAAAAGACTTGATTTATGAAGTGGAAACAGACAAAGATCAGGCAATCGATACAGGCAAGCCTTTACCAAAACAAATATTCTATTATTTAATAGATAAAGATAATGGATTCTATTTCAAATCAGCTATTGATCCAAGTAAAGATAATGAAATTGGAAGTGGGAAGTTTTATTGGAATGGCAAAGGACTTTCTGCAAACTTAGTAACAAGTCAGAATAAATGGGAAAAAAAATGGATAAGCAAAAAATATCCCACAATGAGAGGAAATCAAGTTTTATTCGAAGATATTAATAACATACACAAAGTCATAATCAGAGAATGGGGCACACCGTCTCCAATAGTCTTATGTTATCGCCATACTAAAACTATCTATTCTGCGATTCGCATGAATCCTTATTACAGAGTTACCTCATTTGAGGGCTATTCTATTGTTAAAGACTTCTACTCAGACCGTCCTGAACGAGAAGATTATTTACCAGTCAAAAATGAGTATAGCCGAACATTATACTGGAATCCTAATATAAAATTGGACGAAAAAGGAAAAGCAGACATATACTTTCATAACAACGCTTTCTGCCAAAAAATACAGATTAGCGCTGAAGGTATGACAGAAAAAGGTATTCCAATAGTAAATGGTAATAAAATCCATCAAAAGCTGAATAGATAATTAGTCAGGCTATTACTATAAATAATGGAAGACAAAAGCAATATTGCATCTAGGTTCAATATCCTTGAGGAAAATAGAGGAAAGCTAGATTTCCCCACAAATATGAAACTTACAAAAGTTAAATGATTAACATTTCCATTGATGTTAATTGACTAACAGTAGCATTTAAGAAAAATCACATAATGGCGCTTCCATAGATCTTTTTCTCCATTCTTATTATCACTTGTCACTTTTCATTCCAACCACCTTTAAATCAACAAGTAACGAGTGACAATAGCCGGTGATAATAAGGTGACAATAGAAGATTTCAACTTTCTATTGTCACCTTTCTCCCCTGCTCTTTTATAGTTTGGCAACCAGATACACCGTCCCCTTATTCGTATGTTTGCAGGGAATCTTCTCCTTCTGAAGCAGCCTTCCGAAATGGTACGCCTTCCCCGAAGACAATGTGATAGTCGTTCTTTTCTGCAGATAATCCAAAATCTCTACCGGAGACAAGTACTCCCCTTCCCCATCCTCTTTGGCAGCTTTGAAGTAGCGATAGAACAACTGAATAGCCGGCGGAGTCTGTTCAAACTCCCGGTTAGCCTGTGTCAGGATAGCCTCATCCTTATCATCAAACCAGTATCGTTCGCCATGATAAATCTCGTACATCGCCTGCGCATACAATTGCTGATAATCGATAGGACGTGCCGTATCGATCGTATCCTTTACTTCAATACAAATAAAACGGCGGCTGCCGGAAGGATCGGTCAACAAGTCCTTTTGATTGCTTGTTGCAATAAATGAAGCATAACGCTGCAACTCCTGCACCGAACTTCCATGCGGCTTACGAAGATTGACTACCGGCTTTTGCAGAATATGCTTCAAGAAGCCTTGCTGAGTCAAAGTCACCTGATCGAACTCATCAATATTGATCAGCGCAAAACGATTCAGATACATTTCCGCATCCCGTTTGCGGCTGAAATCAATACTATCCGTATAATAACCCCGAAGCTCAGGCGGTATCAAGTCCCGGCAAAATGTGGATTTACGTGTTCCTTGTGCACCGACCAGCAATGGTGAAGTACTGTTCGCATGCTGTTTGTCAAATCCTCTCCAATGCGCCACCATGTTCAGAAACCAACGGTGGAAAAGCATTGTCCAGTGTGGATTGTCACAAGGAACCCGACCTGCCAACTCCGCAATACGGTCCTTCTGGTCCCAATTAGGAAGATGGAAGATAAACTCTTCCAACGGGTTGTAGACAGGGACACGGTTGGAATGCAAGTAACGGTCCACATCCCGGTCCCACACTGCGATTCCTTCACTTTGCGCATCCAGCAAAATACTGTTCTGTGCTCTCTTGTCCAACGGACGGAAACGGAAATAAAACGAACAGCGCTCCCTGTATTCCACTTCACTCATCTGGGTATTGTAGCGAAACTCATAACGCCGGTTCATAAATTCTTCGGTCTGCATATTGAGATACTGCTCTTTTGTCAGACCGCCTTTCTTTCCGAACCCCTTGCACTCCTGATACACATTCCCTATCATCTCACGAACCAGCACCGACTGCCCGGAATCATAATACCGATGTATGGTCCGCCTGACCACCTCTTCTTCGGGAATACCGGAAAGAAAGCAGTTCTCCGCCAGCCTTACAACCATCGGTTGCAAATCATCATTCCGCCTCCATCCTTCCTCCATCGACTGAAAAGTTTTCCGCAAGGCAGCCTCATACATCAGTGCCAGCGCATCTTCTGCCGCATATCCCGGAACAGCGCGGTTCAATGGGGATTTTTCCGTCACTGTTCTCTCCCGATAACTCATCTCCTTAGGCATCCCAAACGGTTGAGAAAGATAAAAAGGCACGGCGTTCTTCCGATAGAAAGGTGCCGGATCATAACTCAGCCGTGAATACTGCTCCAAAAGCGGTTCTTTCAACTGGATATCGAAAGGGATCTGCGGCTGATAACATTTCACAGCCAAACGATAAGCATGTGCCTGAAACAGTTCCGCTTCTTCCTGTGTTTGCGGTAATGTTCCGTCCGGGCGGGTAAAAAGCGTCCATATCTTGACTGAATTTCCACTCGAACCCATATAGGCAAACATCGTTTGTGGCAAGTCTGCCGCTTTTTTCTTGACCAATTCCACCTCTACCTTTCCAGCCAACGGGCCAACAGTCAATTCAACGATACCATTATAAACTTTCATCCGTCTCACGCCATTGACACGCCCGAAAACGGCAGCGGGCATTATTTTAGGAAGCTTTCCGGCAAAGCTACAAGGCTCTCCGGGCAAAACAAAATGCAGGGCTTGGCGTAGTCCGGTCACCGGGCGAGTCTTCGTCTCTGTTTTTATCTTCTCCATCAACAAGTCAAAATCTAATACACTCAGTGCTTCAGCGTCTTCTTTTTCCCTGATTTGTGTGATCTTCATTTATTTTCTAAATTATTTATATATATCCTTCAAAGATAGGCATAAAAAGAAGAGGATGCAACCTTTTCAACAGTTATTATTTGAAGTATATTCATTCCTTTTCAACCTTATCCGACGTACTGGAAATAACGGTAAATAAAACGTTCATTAGCTTGTTTCGAACGTTAGATTAATGTATCTTTGTAGTGATAAGAAATCGTTTTACGTACATGATCCCATCGACTCACGTACGTGATCCTTCGGGTTCACGTATGTAGTCCGAACGGTTCACATACGTGGAACGAAAACGTGCAACTAACAAAATATATTAGTCGAGCCTTGCCTGCATGTTAAGGTTACTAGTCTTTGTCTTAATACACGCGGTATCAATTAAGTAACACAGGGCATTAACCAACAAAAAACAAGTAACGCTATGGCAGCAGATTATGACTTTCGGAGAAAACCGAATGAGAAAGGAGATGAGGAGCTCCAACCATTGTATCCTCGTATTGTATCTAAAGGTACCATTGATTGCAAACGACTGTTTCGTGAAATATCCGAAGCGTCCACTTTTACCGAAGGTGACCTGGCAGGTATCATGGTATCTCTTCAAGAAAAAGTATCTTACTATCTGAGTGAAGGGTATCACGTGAAATTAGGAGAAATCGGATATTTCTCCGCAAGCTTGAAAGCACGTCCGGTTATGGATAAGAAAGAAATCCGTTCTGTCTCTATTTCTTTTGACAATGTTAATTTCAGAGCTACGAAGTGGTTTCGCCGACGAAGTTCGGGCACGGTGACCCGTGCCAAATTCGGATTCCAGGAATCATCAGACATTCCGGAAGAGACACGCCGACTACGTCTTGAAGCATTCTTAGCTAAAAACCATTTCATCACCCGTAGGGAATACAGCGGATTAACAGGTTTATTGAAAGGAAAAGCACAGCGGGAACTGAATCTTCTGGTAGAAAACGGAGTTCTTAACACTCGTGGGTACGGTAATCGGATTATATACTTAAAATCTGAAAATCAGCCTATTAAATAAGAAAAGTATAAAACAGAGGTGATAATAGAAATGCTTGAAAATTCTATTATCACCTTATTATCACTTCCTATTATCACTTTTTATTTATCATTCTCACCTGATTACTAAACATTTATCTATCACAAGTGATAAGTGACAATAGAAAGAGACTTTTTTTCTATATGGGATTGTATTCAGTAAGTAATATTGTTTTTCTCACAATGAATCATCTATTCACCTACTTTCTGTTTCAAACGGAAAGTGGACAACACCTTCTTACCGGAAAAAATAGTCACAAGGAAATCATAGTCTTCGGCTTTCTCAAAATTAGCCTTAGTCACAAACCGTACATCTGTTTTTTCATACGGTGTCAGAGCCGGCACTGTAGCAGAAGCTACTTTTATCATCTTGCCATCCTTCTTATATTCGATCTTTACCGAAGCCTTCTGTGAACTGACCTGTCCAAAGTTCTGCACTTCAATATTCCCTTCCCAGCCTTTATCCGATTGGACAAAAACAGGTGCACGTGCCGAGAGGATCGGTTCAATATAATCAATGTAGGGTAAACGCGCATACCCATACAGCATTTTTCCGTTCTTATATTTCCCTATCAGTTTCGGAGCAAATTCATCTTCAGTCATTCCGTTTCCTTTTCCATCAAAAGTCACGATCAGATCATTACCATCTGTTTCCGTTTTCAGCACTTTACTTCCCCTGCCGTAATTCACTTCGGTGGAAGCACCAAAACGCAAAGAATTCAGGTCAATATCGGTTTGCGGATTGAAGCCGTCTTCTGCTTGTATTTTCAATCGGATGGTTTTAGTCTGGGCTGTTATGGGCTTTTTGTCCAAGATAGTCAGCAATACTCCTGGGTTCAGCGGAATACTGATATTCTTCGAACTGTGATTATCGAATGGCTTATCTTTATTCTTCAGCGTATCGATCACAGCAAAATTGGCTTGAACAGCACGTCCGTACTTATCCTGATACATTTTGATACGTTCGTACTTGAACCAGTCTTCAGCGCGGCCATCTTCGTGAACAGCAATGCCCGGCATATACGCTTCTCCGGGATCTGTAACCCAGTTTACACCGTCTTTGGAACGGAGATAGAAAGCTATGCGCCCCAACCAGTCATTTACAATCATATGATACTGGATATGGTCACGCCAAATGACAGGGTCTTCAAACCGTCCTTTCACATTCGGATAAACACGGCTGTCCGTCAACTGGTTATACTCCGACAAGCCATCCCGGCTGATCCAGATTCCACCGCCACGACAAACCATGATATAAGAGCTGTCTTCCCTTTGGGCAAATGACAGATTGGACAATCCCTCTATAATCCGGCGATCGCGGGCATTGAAATCAAACTTTCCATATTCCCATTTACCATTGATATCATCAGCAACATAGCGACCGTTAATTACGTAAATGACATATCGCCCGTCTTTTGCTCTGAATATTTCAGGATTATGACCTTTGCCGATGATATTGACAGGTTTAAAAGGTCCGGTCAAGTTATCGCTTACCGTATTGAATACCCATGAATTGCCCCACTCCATATGTCCTTTTGGGGAAGCTTCCAGCCAGCCGCAGACCATAAGATGGTATTTTCCGTCTTCTCCTTTGCGGATATTTCCGCCCCAGTAAGACCAAATGCGGTCTTCAATGCCATTATCAACATATCGCGGACGCACACCGGCGGTTCCCCATGTATCAGATGACAGATTGTTTCCTTTCATTGGTAAAAAGCGATCCATAAAGCGGGCACCATTTACCAGCTGGTCCCACTCTTTAGGGCGCTCCCGTTCCGTCACTTGTGAGAAGGTGGCATTACTGATGAGCAACAATGCCCCCATTAATACTAATTTAAGATTCTTTCCGTACATGTTTTTCTTCTGTTAGTTAGTTTGATAGTTCGTTTGATTTACACTATAGTATAACGGCAAAAGTAAAGCAATCTCCCATTAGTTAATGATAAGAAAAGGGAAAAAGGCACGTAATGCTTTACGTAAAGAATACATACAAAAAGACGGAATATGTATCATTTTTCACATATTCCCTCAAAAGGAACAGCAGGCAATCCTTCCGAATTCTCCAGATTTGGAATAGCAGTCTCATGCCACCCAAAACGTACTTTAACAGGATGGTCAATCATAGGATGACAAATTTTCACTTTATCTTTCCCTTCAATATCAGCAATTGCAGGACGAAATATTCCATCTTTCCCTGCCACTTCAAACCAGAGTACACGTTTTCCATCGTTCGTTCGCAGCCCTTTTGCACAATGGTTAAAGGCTACAACAATAAAATTCCCTCTCACCTTTATCTCAGCGACACGTGGTCCGGACCATATAATCTCTGTACTACCATAGTCTTTCGCCAAAGCTACACGTGCCAGACGTTCTCCTACCTTCCATTTATAAGAAGGATGAATATCTCTCAAATCATCAACAAGATCAGATATGGCTATTACATCGGTGTTTGGTACTACAGACAGGGTCTTCAATTGTTGTTCCCGGAACAAAGGAAGTTCTTCTGCTGTCACAGCTTTACTTGTACTTCTATGTATTCTGTCAGAATAGATATGCGGTGCCAACAATACCGAATAGAAAGGAGCATCTTCATTCTTAAACGCTTTTCGCCAACTTTCCACTAGTATTTTGTATTTTTCAACATAAGCTCTGTCTCCTATCCCACAATTACTCTCCCCCTGATACCAAAGGAAACCTTTGACGGCAAAAGGTAAAAGAGGAACAATCAATTTTTCATATCTTTCTCCCGGTCCTAACCCGGATATCCTTCCCGTTGCCGCGAGTTGTGAAGCAAAGACCGATGAATTTCTATAAGCTTCTTTAGAAGTCCATGTTTCAATACGCGTACCTCCTACTGCAGCCATGATAATTCCGACTGGTACATCCAGCTTTTCCTGAATATTCTTCCCAAAAAAATAACCGACAACCGAAACATTAGCCAAACTCTTCCCGTCTGCAACTTTCCACGAGGGCCAAGAATGTTTTTGATCAGAAATAAATACGCGCATCATCGGATTGGCTGGTTTCTCTAATTCCAAAGCAGCCTGATCTTCTCCTTTAGCCGGAGGAGCAAACTGTGGTACTAACTTCATTCTATATTCCATATTTGACTGTCCGGAACATAACCATACCTCTCCAACCAGGATATTCTCGTATACGATACTGGTTTTCTTTCCCTTTATGATCATTTGTTTCGGACTTTTATCCGCTTTCATCGGTTGGAGTTCAACTTCCCAACGCCCACCTGCATCAGCACGTGTACTGATACTTTGATCACAAAACGTAACTTTGATACGTTCATTCGGAGTTGCCATCCCCCATATAGGCACCTTCTGCCCTTGTTGTAGCACCATGTCAGAAGAAATAACTGACGGAGTTGATAACTGGGCACAAATGGAAGATGTAAAACACAAAAACAAAACGAGCCAAACAAATTTATTCATAACAACCATATATAAACCGTTTTTATAATCTATCATTTTCTAATGGTAAATACTTAAACCAATCATACAATGCCACATTTTTTGAAGGCTTGCCATTACTCGTCGCATATATACCTACTCCTGGTCCATTGAAACGATTCAACTTATTATCAGCAATAACATTGAGGTTTTGAACTTCTCCTATCTCTACCATATTATCCAATGTTTTTCCAAAACAGAACTGTACATTCAGATTATCGGCTGTCACCGACAGATATACTTCCGGTTCAAGATAAGGTATATGCCTGATAATTTCTTTGTCACCTAAATGCTTTTTCACTAAAACAATCCCCGATTTATCTTTCAAAAGGCTATAATAACCATTAGCTGTCCGATAAAGGATGATACCTGCTTGTTCATTTTCTTTCTTTGTCTGGAATTTCATTCGGGTAACCGCACTAAAACGATGATGTTTCGTCTTCTGTATGATCATGGCAGAATTTACTAAACTATCAACCACCTCTGGTTGTAATGACAGTACCAATTGTCCTTTATCGATCACATAATTCCTTTTTTCAGGAATCCTCACAAAATACCAGTCATCAGAAAGTGTTTCATTCTCAAATTCATCATGCATAGACTTCTGCTTAAAAGGACTCCAAGGCAGAACCGGCCTTTCCTGTCTTGACAAAACAGCACCATAACCGGGATTAAAAATTAGAGAAGAATTTTCGATATTTACTTTGCATAAGAAAGTCTCTCGTGCAAGAGGACTATACCCGTCAATCATTCTCTTACCCAAAACAACAGAATACCAGTCTCCATTTTGAGTCTGTACAAGATCAGCATGCCCCACAGCCTGAATCGGATAATCTTTCCCTAAGTGACGATGCGATAATACAGGATTGACTTTATCGGCAACATAAGGTCCCCACAGGGACCTGCTCTGATGAACAGTGACAGCATGGTAATAATCTGTACCTCCTTCTGCCATTACCAACACATATTTACCATTTATCTTATATAGGTGCGGGCCTTCTGCATAAGCTGCATTATTGGCGTGCCCATAAGTCAGTTTTTTTCGAGGTCCAACTAATTTTCCTTGTTTGAGGTCCAACTCCTGTAACCAAACAGAAGTTTGTGCCGGCCACTGTTTTACTCCACCATTACCTCCATATTCGTTACCCATATAATAACATTTTCCATCATCATCGAAGAACAAAGATGAATCAATACCCGTAGCATCTTTCAACCATATCGGATCAGACCATGGACCACGGGGATCTTTTGCTGTCATGTAAAAATTCCCACCTCCTTTATATAAGGTTGTGATAAGATAAAAAACTCCATCATAATAACGCAAAGTCGGTGCCCATATTCCATTATTATCATTAGCATTTCTCAAATTAATCATTCCAGGGCGGTCAATGGCATGTCCTATCAGTTCCCAATTCACTAAATCCCTGCTATGATGGATAGGCAATCCGGGGTACCATGTAAAAGATGAATTCACCATATAATAATCATCCCCTACCCGGCAAATTGATGGATCAGGGTGAAAACCCGAAAGGATCGGATTAATAAACTCTTTAGGAGTATCCTGCCCTTTTATAGTCGTTGAAATAAAACTCAACAATAATAAAAAAAGTAATTTTGTAATTTTCATCTTTCTACTACAAATAAAGATTAATTAACTAATTTATATAAACCTGAGACATGTGGTTCGAAAAATTGGGAGAATTTGTCTAATGTTGTTCCCATATCTTCTCCCGTCCACATATTCATCACTTTTACCTCTCCTTGCAATCCCAAATCTTCCAGAACCACAGAAATATCCATTGATTTCTTATCTGAAATATTGAATAATGCCAGATAGACCTCATTGGTGACCGGATTGCGAGAAGTGATCGCAACTTTGTCGCTATCTTGAAATAATTGTCTTACGCATGTACTTTCCCGATGCATTTTCAAGACTTCTTTATTAGTTAATAATGAAAGCGTAAATGCATCATTGCTGGGCAGATCTCCACCAAACATTAAAGGAGAACGAAAAATAGTAAAAAATGTCATCAATGCATATTGTTCGTCCCGCGTTAATTTAGTCATACGCTCTCCTGTTTTCTGTCCACGAATAGAGATACGCCCCAAAGGAATCATATCACAATCAGGCCACGTTCCCGGAGCAATGCATGAATACCAACTTTGAGACACATCTAAAAGATGAGTAATGTAACTCCATTTATCCCAAACATCATCCACCATACGCCACATATTAGCGCACTCACTTATATGTCTGGCCTCACCCACTGGTGTCTTACCGGGAGATGTACTCAATACAATAGGACGCCCACACTGGTCAATCGCTTTACGTATTAATTCGATTTCCTCCTTATGATAAGGTCGTGAAAGATCATCAATTTTAATAAAGTCCACACCCCATCCAGCATACATATCAAACAAAGAATTATAATACTCCTGTGCCCCCGGACGTCCGGCTACAATAGTAAAGTTATCACGTAGCCATTGACATTGTTTTTTAGTGGTAAATATTTCATCGGCAGTTATTCCCCCTGCACCTTTAATAGGGAGTTTTAACTCAACTGCTTCTTTAGGAATACCACGCATGATATGGATTCCAAACTTAAGTCCCTTACTATGCACATAGTCCGCAAGTTCTTTAAATCCCCTGCCGCCTGCTGCTGAAGGAAAACGATTCACTGCCGGCTGATATCGCCCATATTCGTCAAGTACATAAACCGGATCTTCCTGATTGTAACCTTTAGAAGATTCATTTTCTACAAACCAGCGAATGTCAACGACTATATACTCCCAACCATAAGGTTTAAGATATTTCTCCATATAATCTACGTTTGCTCTCACTTCATGCTCTTCAACTGAAGAACCATAACAATCCCAGCTATTCCACCCCATTGGAGGTGTTTGAGCCCACTTTTTAAATTCTCCCGGAGCAAATGTCTCATGCTTAGAGTGATCTCCACATGAAGTCAGTATTCCAAGGAGACACGCCAGATAAAAAAAAATCTTTTTCATAATGTTTCTGTTTTATGGTATTTATATTCAATCAATACTTTTCCAGTTCTTTTTCAATTAATCTGACCTCTGTTATTTTAGTAGTCCGACTTTTTTCTTTTGCGACAAAACGTACAGTATATATTTCCGCATCTTTTATTGTTTCCGGAATCGGATAAATAGTTTCTGAAACTTTCATACCTTTCTTGCCCTCAAGACTAAAAGAGGAAATTTTTTCCCCATTAATAAATAAGTCAAACTGACGGTTCCGGTCACGATCAAGATATGCAACATAGAGATATCTTGCATTTTTGCTTTTATTCCGTAACTGATAGCTAAACCACCCACTCGCCTCACGCCAATAGACCCCTTCAGTGTAGCCTGTGGAAGAATTATCAAATTGAACAAAATGATCAGACTCCGGCTGTTGCTGTCCGCATGCTATTTCGTCTACTGTTATACCATCCAAGCGTATTCTCTCTTGTTCCTGTTTCTCTGTCGCTTTTTGAATAGCAATCAGGTCATTCTTGGTTGCATGTTGCCAATAGATAATGTAACGGGAATCATGTAACCGAAAAAAGGGTATCAATTTCAACTTCCTCCATTTTCCCTCCGGACGCAAATTCTTCAGACAGAAGGTAAGTGACTTACCTTGAACAGGAACGATGCAATCTTTGATCTCACTTTTTTCACTCACTAGAGTCGGCATATCTTGTAACGGGATCTTGCGTCCACGGGCAATATGTCCTCCACGACTATCATCAGCATACAATCCTCTCAACTCTTCCGTCCCAGTCTTAGCAGCCAATACAATAGGACCGTACAAGAAAGAATAATAATTAGAGTGATCAGGAAGTTGTTCTGCATATATATGCATAGGTAGTTCAACCTCGACTTTGTCTCCTTTCTTCCACATTCTATTCAGAGCCACATAACCAATCTTATCTTTAGCAACATTCTGTCTCTTTCCATTGATCTTAACGACTAAGTTCCCTTCTTTCACCCAATCCGGATAACGTAATTGCAATGCAAACTCTGTCTTCAACTTTGGATTGATAACCAATGTCGTTTTTGCCTCATCAGGAAAATGATTTCGCTGAACAATCTCTATTCCTTTTTCTCTCCAATTAAGCTGTGAAGGAATAAAAAGATTCACATACAAGTTGTTACCAGAATAAGCATAGATCATCTCACCGTACTTAGCATGACTTTCCATACCTGAACCAACACAACACCACATAGATGTCTGTGGTTGGGAATACACCCTATAATGTCCGGGACGCATAGGAGTGAAATAAACCAATCCACCTTTTTCGGGCTGTTGCGAAGAAAGAATATGATTATACAATGCACGTTCATAATATTCAATGTACTTTTTATCCAAAGATGTCATATAGAGCATCTTTGATAAACGCAACATATTATATGTATTACAGGTTTCGGGACCTTCGACTTGCGCAATCATACGTGAAAAATCATTGGATGGATTGAATTGCTCGTTCGTACTATTTCCTCCGATACAAACTGTACGTCGGGTTACAACAGTATTCCAAAAGAAACTTGCAGCATCGGACCAGTCTTTATTATCTTCCACGTCGGCAATCCGCTTAAATCCGATAACTTTGGGTATCTGTGTATTAGCATGCAAACCATTCAGCTTGTCTTCTTTCTGTAATAAAGGTTTAAGGATAGACTGATGGCTAAACTGATGAGCCAAAGTCAGGTATTTTTTATTACCTGTGATTTCCGCAACATCGGCAAATATCTCATTAAGACCTCCATGCTCACTACGGAGCATCTCCTGGATTTGTTTATCAGAAAGCTGAGAAACCAAGCGAATAGCCCAGTCTGACATTTTAACAAGCATATCTCTTGCTTTTTCATTCTTTGTATAAAGCCATGCATCACGTAACCCTGCATAAGTTTTATGAATATTATAAAGAGGTACCCATTTCCCGTTCAAATCAAACTTTCCGGCACGAATATTTCCTGCAGCAACTTCTCTCCATATAGCTTTTCCACCTGGAACTCCCCCGATATATCCATCCAAATTGGCATCCTGGCAACGTTTAAGTTCATTAATCATGTAATCAAGCCGTTCTTTAATATCTATATCGTTTGTAGATGCATACATTAGTGATAAAGCTGACACATAATGTCCGCCAATATGGCCATTCAAACCGGTATTTTCCCAGTTCGTATAATTTTCTGCTTTGGGTGTCAGACCTGCTTCTTTAAAAAACGAAGCTAACAAACGATCCGGATTCATTTCCAACAAGTACTTTTTATCTACTTCCTGAGCATTAAGAAATGGACTTTCCAAGAGCTTTACATCCGATAAAGAAAAAGAATGTACTCTCTGCGAAATGTTTTTCTCCATCTTATCTGGAAAATGTACCTTCGAATGTCTCATCGGCTTATTGGCAGCTACTGCAATTCTTCGTTGCTTTTTATCATTTAGCGCACAATAAAAATGGTATACGATTCCATCATGCTTAACAACAGAACTTTTATGTGCACAGCAATTGTCATATCCTTTGCTGGAAAATATAAGGTCATCACCTCCCCAATCATACCAATGATTACCGTGACGGAACACTGTTGGGCAGTCAACCATCTTTTTCTTTTCCTTGGGAGCAATGACCAACCCATACTTATAAGGAGTCTTGACTTCATCATACACCCTTACCATTTCAGTTTGAGAAACTTGATGCAGATTTACATCCTGAGCAATACAAAAAACACGGCATAATATACCAAGCAATAATAAACAAAGCTGTTTCATTCTTTATCTCTTTCTTAATTTATTCGGTTGCACAGTTCTTAATTTTATGCAAAGGTGGTAAAGTCTGTGGGGGACGAATGTTTCTAACGTCTCAAATAGTATTTCTTATGTCTCACAGCGTATTTATTTGCACTATAATGCCCCGAAAAACTAATAAATACATTACTTTTGCATAGTGTTTTATGATTGCAAGCAGACCTTTGATAATGAAAAAAATTCTATTTATACTCATCAGTACACTTTGTTTTATACCAGACACATCTGCCCAAAACATCATCTTGTCGGAATTGGCTACACAACGTCAACTGCCGAAAGAAGTTAGATGCATAATTCAGGATAGTGAAGGATATATGTGGTATGGAACAGATGGTGGAGGTCTGTGCCGCGACGATGGTTTCAATATTGTCACTTTCCGTTCAGATACAGATACTCCGAACATTATGGAAAGTAACAGCATTACCTGCATTGCAGAAGACGGTGAACATCGGATTTGGTTTGGTACTAAAAGAGGAGCTTATATACTGAATAAGAAGGATTATAGTATCTCTCCAATAGAAGATGAAGGGATAAAAAGATGGGTGATCAACACTATCAATGTGGTTTCAGACGGAACTATATGGATATCGACTAATAATAATCTATATCGCTACGATACCTCCATTAAACAAATCGGACACTATGATTCCCAATGGAAGAATGGTCCTAAAAAAACTCAGCAATTTTACGAGGATGAGAACGGAAATATATGGCAAATACTGTGGCGTGGAGGAATATTTCTATATGATCAGAAAACAAACAGTTTTATTCCTCAGGAATGGCCTTTCGAACACTTTCCTACCAGTATAGTAAAAGATAAAAATATGCCCTATTACTGGATAGGTACATGGGGAAATGGAATAGTACGCTATGATCCAAATGAAACAAATCCGGATAAAAGATACGTAGTACAATCTGCGTCAATGAAAGGAGCCGATATACTGAAAAAGCGAGTATTGAGATTAATACAAGACGAAACCACAGAATATTTATGGGTTAAAGTCGCAGATAACATGTATGTATATAAAATTAGTGACGATAATCACTTACATTCAGTGAATACTTCTTCATTCTTACCGACAGGCACAAAAGTCATCAATGGTTTTACTTCTGACAAACAAGGAAATTTGTGGGTGGCAAGTGCTTATCCAAACTCTTTTGTCATCACATTTCAAAGTAATAAAGTAACACATGATTCTCTCTCCCGCATAGAGGAGAAGTATAAGTATCCTCCTGTACCATTGGCACTAGTATATGAACATGGCAACTATTGGTTCATTCAAGACCGCACTTCTGAAATATGCCATTATAACATGAAAAAACAAGAAATATCAGAATATTCAACTTCTCGTCTGTTACCCTACCTTCAAAAAGCCCAAACTACGGCAGGAGTATACATTGTACGTAATACTGCCGACATATTACATCTTTCTTATAATCAAGGTAAAATAAAAAGGGAGTTGGTAACAACTTTGCCAATCAAAAATCATGAATACATACGTGTTTTTCATGAAGACTCACACGGCAACTTATGGATTGGTACCAATTGCAGACTTTTTTGTCATAACTTACATACACAGCAGAATCGGATTATCTGGGAAAGCACTGGAATTATTCAAGCTATCACTTCTTCCAATGATGGTACCATCTATATGTCTGCCGAAACCAAGGAGTTGTATATCGTTGCTCCTAATGGAGATAAAAAGAGACAGACAACAAATGAAAATTTTATCAAGTTTGTAACAACTCCTAATGGACAAATTTGGGCTTATACTATTCAGGGAGGGGTATATTATTACAATCCATCAGAAAAACAATTTCTATCAAAGACTAAAGAATGTGAGTTGACAGGAGATATGATAGTAGATATAGATTCCGACAAGTGGGGGAACATATGGATACTAAATGATCAGAAGCTAACCATCTTTGATCCGGTAAAACAAACCTCTCGGTTTATTAGATGCACAGATCCATCTGTTTGTTTGAATAACTTTCACACAATGTTCAAAGATAAAGATGGAAAAATGCACATAGGAGGAACAGGAGGTATCACCGTGTTTGATGCTAATTATAATCAAACGAATACAGGGAATCAAAAAGATGTGCTATTAACTTCTATTAAAGTAGAAAGCATACAAAAAACAATCGGTCATAATGTGAAATCAATCACGTTACAACCCGATGAAAAGAACATCGAATTATTCTTTTCTACTTTAGACCCTCTACATACGAACAGAATCCGCTTTGCTTTTCGTTATAAAGGTCAGACAAACTGGAATCATCTCCCCGAAGGACAGAATAATATCTACCTCACAGGATTATCAAAAGGATTGTATGAATTGGAAATTCGGGCAACTGATTCCAATGGAATATGGGGAGAAAATAAAACGACTTTCTCCATTTACCGTCTGCCAGCTTGGTATGAAACTTGGTGGGCATTTGTTCTCTATCTCATTATCACCTGCTTTTTTATCACATTTGCTATCTGGAAATATTTCGATTATCAGAAAACCAAACAACAGATACAAATGGAAAAAGAGATAGCCTCTATGAAATACCGTTTCTTCACCAATGTAAGTCATGAATTACGCACTCCGCTAACATTAATCATTAATCCTCTAGAAACAATCATAAGAAAGATAACAGATACCAGCGTCAAGAAGGATTTGGAAAACATAAGGAAGAATGCCCAGAGTCTTTTATATCTTGTGAACCAGTTACTTGATTTCAGAAAAGTAGAAAGTAGAAGCGAAACGTTATCCTTATCAAAAGGAGATATCTCTACATTATTAACATCGATTTATGAAAATTTCAAGTTAATGGCTAATGAAAAAGAACTTGTATTGAATTATGAAAGCGAAATCGATAATTTATACATGTTCTTTGACAGCGACAAGATACGAAAGATTGCCAATAATTTAATTTCTAATGCCATCAAATTTACTGAGCGAGGAGACATGATAAATCTGATTTTACGAACTGAAGTACAAAACAACAAAACATATTGCTGCATCGCAGTTAGAGATACCGGTAAAGGAATTCCTGAAAAAGAACAAACGACAATCTTCGAACGATTCCGACAGGTCAAAGATAAAGACGAAAATACCGGAAGCGGTATAGGTTTACATCTCGTAAAAGAGTACACAGATATGCATAAAGGATATGTCACCGTAAACAGTAATCCGGGAAAGGGTTCTACTTTCTCAGTATATATCCCGACAGACTTGAAATCCGAGATTAAAAATACCACAGCTCCAGATCAGAAGTTATCCAATTCAAACAAAAAAATTTTAATCGTGGAAGATAATCAAGAATTTCGCTCATATCTCAGAAAAGAATTAAGCTATAAATTTATAGTATCCGAGGCTGCCGACGGAGAAGAAGGTTTGCAAAAAGCAATAAATGAAGAACCAGACTTAATAATAACCGATTTAATTATGCCGGGCATGGACGGTATTGAATTAATCCACAGAATTAAAAAGAATATCAACATCTCTCACACACCAGTCATCCTCCTGACAGCAAACGATAATATCGACAATAAAAGATTAGGATATAAAGAAGGAGCCGATGCCTATATAGCCAAACCTTTTGATTGGGAGATTCTATTACTACGTATAAATAATCTTTTAAAACAGAAAGACCAACGCATCCAAACATTCAATAATACTGCGGACATTAATCCGGAAAGTATTACCACCTCTTTACTTGATGAGCAATTTATAAAGAAAGCGATAGATATAATAGACAAAAATCTAAGTAATTCCGAGTACTCTATAGAAGACTTCGGCAAAGATCTCTGTATGAGCCGAGCTAGTGTTCATCGAAAAATAAAGTCAATTACAGGAAGTACACCAACTGAATTCATCAAAAGTATTCGTTTAAAACGAGCAGCCGAATTACTTAAACAAGGGCTGCTCAACGTAAATGAAGTGGCCTATACTGTAGGTTTCGGTACTCCAAGTTATTTTACCCAATCGTTTAAAAAAATGTTTGGTGTACTTCCCAATAAGTACAAATAAAGTTTCACGGATTCTAAATGAATATGACCTATTTAGTACAGTACTTTTTTATTTGATCGCAAATTTGCTCCATCCCTTTGACGGAAGGATGCCCGCTCTGTTTATCAATATCATGCAATTCGATGCAATCCATACCGTAGTGTTTGCAGATTGTTCTGACTGATTCGTTGAATTCTTCTTTCAAACCGGAATTCAACAGGAAGTAGATTTCAACATTTGGATAACGGTCAATCATGTGGTCGAGCATATAAGCCATAGCGGGACGGAATTGATATAAATCCTCTTTGGTCCATCCGTCATATTTATATTCTCCGAGGGGAGCACCCGCCCAGCAGTCATTTGTAGCACCAAAAATAAAAATGATATCCGGACATCCCAGTTCATCCATACGAGTGATAAAGGAACGGTCGGAGTAATCTGCCTGACGGTATCCAGTATTGCAAATAGTAGCTCCCGAAAAAGAATTATTGACACAAAGCCGATAATCATTCTCTTTGATAAATTGATGCCACCAAGTTTGTCGTACAGAGACAACGTCAGTCTTATGCCTCGGAATAGTATAATACCATATACTATTGGTATCAGGCTGCAAATAGCCTTCGAATGTGGAATAGGAGTCACCCAGAATAGAAACTGACTTTTTACTTTGAGCAAAGCTTAGACTACTACATAGCGTAATTATGAGCAAAAATACACAGGACTTTCTCATCTTTTATTTTTTTATTACTATTTCAAATACCAGATACATGTATCCTCAATGATGCCTTTTTTAGATTTTCCTTCCACCCGAATCTGATTCTCTCCTTTGTTTAGAGGCACATTCTGCCATACAATACGATTCAGGGAGTCCTTCTTCTGCTTTCCGATTTTCTTTCCGTTGACATACAATGTATTTTCATTCAGATTACTATAAACCTTTACTTGTACAGTTGCATCCGTCCGTTCGGTAAATCGGCGGCTTGTAATATAAATCATCGGCTCCGGGTTCCAGTTTGCTTTGTAAAAATAGAAAGCATCCTTTTTGTCTTTACGGTCATACGTGACGAGGCCCTTATCATTCATGCCGGCTTTGCCTCCCTCATTACGGATAGCAGACTGAAAATCGGCAAATACCCAGATATATTTCGCCCACATATACGGACGCTGCACAAATGAACTCCAGTTACCCTCGTGAATATAAGTCTGTCCTTCTTCCGGATGGAACTTTCCATTGGGGTTTATATCATTTGACTTCATCGAAAAATGATGCTCGATATTAGCTCCGCCACCATATTCCGAAACGGCAACAGGCTTTCCATTAGAAGCTGTTTTCGCCTTGTCAAAGAAGTTTCCCGCTGTCTCGGGCGTATTGCGGCTGCCATACCATCCAATATACTTATTCCATGCCAGAAGGTCGGAACAATTCTGATAGAATTTCAGATCGTCACAACTCGCAAGGGTAGTCAGCCTCGACGGATCAATTTCTTTATAAAGTTCATGCAATTCCCTCGCAAACGGTTCGGCATTATCATAGTTTGTTCTGATCTCATTAAAGATTCCCCAAAAGCATACGGAAGGGTGATTGTATTTCTGATAAACCAATTCTTTCAATACCTGCCGGGCATGTGCTTTAAGTTCGTCGGTATCGATAAATCCGCCATAATCATATCCGCCCGGACCTACCATCGGAATTTCAGTCCACAATACAATCCCGTTCTCATCCGACAGATGATAGATAGGCTCCGAATGAGGATAATGAACTAAGCGCAAGGATGTCGCACCAGACTCCTTTATCAATTCCATGTCCCGCTCGTGGTCTTCTTGAGACAATGCACTGCCTTTTCCTTCAACATCTTCGTGCAGGCAGAAACCGTATAAATCAAGATACTTGCCATTCAGAAAAAAACCTTTATCGGCATCTACGGAATAATAACGAAAACCTGTCCGCTGTTCCACCCGGTCTATTACTTTACCGGTGTCAAGCAATTCCACCACCACTTTATACAGATAAGGATTTTGCTTAGCATTCCACAACACGGGGTTCTCTACTACAAACGATTGCTTTACGCTCTCGCCTGATACTTTTTGTGCTATATTCTGAACTATGACTTTCCCTTTCGCATCTTCAATAGAAGTTCGCAATTCCAGCCCTTGCTTCTTTCCTTTCAGGGAAAGCATTGTCTCAACCGTTATGTCGGCCTGCTTCTCCGATATTTTATCCTGATGTATAAGTACTCCGGGGGAAGCATAGAATAAGGGTGAGATGCAGTCCTGCTCCGTCACAAGCAGATGACAGGGCCGATGGATACCGCCGTACACGTTGAAGTCTCCACTGATAGGCAGAATATCCGGATTGTATGCGTTGGTAACCCATATTTCCAGTTTGTTATTTCCACTGCGGACATGATCCGTTATTTCGAAACAAAAGGCGGTATATCCTCCTTTATGAGCTCCTGCCACTTTACCGTTCACAAAAACAGTAGCCGATGAATTTACTCCTTCGAAATAAAGAAAAAGGCGTTTGCCCTGCATGTCCGGAGTCACTTCAAGATCACGTCTGTATACCATCATTTCTCTGTTGTACGAGTGAGTGCCCGGGATATAGCTTGCATTCCATGTATGAGGCAAAGTCACTTTCTTCAAAGATGCATCCAATCTTGTATCACTGATGGGTTTATATGCCCATCCTTTATCTAATAAAATGAAGGTGCGTGGGTGATCGTCAGCCTTAGTAACCGTGGATACTAAGATTCCTCCCAACAACAATAAGAAAAAGAGTGTGCGTTGTAACATAGATATTATTTTTTATGAATATAATTCGTCTTATCAATATTCTTTCATCAAGCAACGGACAAACCGCGGCTCTTTTGCCAAGTCACCCTGTGTCTTTATTTTCACTTTCCCGCCCGGTATCTGGAAATGCACTTGTTCAAAGAGAATATCGCGTCCATCGTTGATCAAAATGGTGGGGTCTTTACTCTGAATTGTGATATTCTTCAGCGTAAAACCTTTCACATCTGTCATCCGTATCAATTTATCGGCCTTTCCCATCAGGTTTTCTATCAAACAATTCTCTGCCGGAGTTTCGGGGATACCATTCAAATCAATAAAGCAGGAAGCTGATTCAACAATGATATCACGGGCTACGATATTCTTGAAAGAAGGAGTCAAAGGAGTGACGGGAAGAGCTGGCAAACGTTTAGCCAAATCACCGACATGCTTTTCTTCTCCCAACATGTCCCACCAGAAAGCAATTCCGGCTAGATTCATCCGGATACGTTCGAAAATCAGATTCTCGCCGCCACCTCCGCGACTACGGCGGGTCTTAAAACGTACCCCGCTCTTTGTACCGCTGAACACACAATCGTGTACATAAAGATTACGGATCATGGCGGCAGTCTCACTTCCGCAAACAACGCCTCCCCACCCTCTCTTGGCAAGGCAATAACGTACGACTATATTTTCGGAAGGTTTATTAACCCGGAGTCCGTCTTCTCCACGTCCTGATTTCATGGTAAAGCAATCATCGCCACAGTCTAACGAACAATATTCTATCAGCACATTTCGTGTAGATTCAATATCAATACCATCCGTACGTCCATGACCATGAGACTCCACCATCACGCCACGTATGATCACGCCGTCACAATAAACAGGAACGATATTCCAAAAGAGCGAACGTTCCAGCGTAACTCCTTCGATTAACACATTCCTGCAATTTGTGGGAGAAACAAATAGAGGCAAAAAGACCGGTTTGCCCTTTTTGCCATCTGCAATCCGTTCTTTCACATCCGGATTTTGCTCCACATACTGCTCTATCGAAACGGAACACTGGTGTTTCCATATTTCACAATCGGTTGTGGGAGCTATCAGTTTCCCATGACCGGTCAGTGCTATATTCTCCTGATTATCAGCATATACCAATGCTCCTAATGAATAGACTTCAACCCCTTCATAACGAGTCAGGACAACAGGCAGATAATCTTTGATGTTTCCGCTAAAATGCAGTTCCGCACCTTCTTCCAAATGCAGGTTCACATTACTCTTTAACTCTATACGGCCGGTTTTCCAGACTCCGGGAGGTACCACTACTTTTCCTCCACCTTTACGGCTCACTTCGTCTATCGCTTTCTGGATTGCTTTAGTAACCATTTTCTCTGGTTTGGCTCCTGTTTCCACGATGGAATATGTGAGGTCTTTAAATACCGGACGCTTCATTTCAGGCATCGCAAAAGGAGCCTGAACGGGGGCTATTTCTTCTGTCACAAGCTCAGGGCCTACTTGCTCCTGCAACGGTATATATTCACGTGTTTGTGAATGGACGGATAGTACTAAAGGAAAAACCAGCATTCCCAGCAATAATCTGTTTGAGATTCTCCGGAATGGATTATTAGTTAATGTGTTCATCGTCTTCTTTGTTTTCTTTTATTTAATGGTTTCCTGATATTCAAACCAGTCATATGCTGCCTTGTTCTTGGATGGCTTTCCATTACTTGTCGCATAGACTCCAACCCCCGGACCATTGAACTTATTAAACTTATTGTCCGAAATTACTTCCAGCGTTTGGGTTCCACCGATATTCGTCATATTATCAATTGTTTCGCCAAAACTAAAATCAACATTCAATCCGTTTGCGGTAACTTTCAGATAAACGTCTTTCTTAGCATAAGGAATGTGGCTTACGACTTCCTTTTTACCCAAATGCTTTTTAGTCAACACAATACCGGACTTGTCTTTCATCAGTGTATAATATCCGACAGCCGTACGGTAAACGACCAAGCCCGCCTGTTCATTTTCTTTTTTCGTCTGAAACTCCAGTTTAGTCATTGCTGTGAAATCATGATGTTTTATCTTCTGTACAATCATGGCAGCATTCACCAAACTGTCGATGACTTCAGGCTGCAACGATACATTTAAACGGGTATCTTCCAGAGTATAGAATTTCTTCCGGGGGATTCTTACAAAGTACCATTTTGATGCCAGATTCTCTGTTTCAAAGTCATCTCTTACAGGTTCAGCCTCCACCGGTTGCCATGGCAGATCCGGACGTTCCTGCTCCGGCAGCACAATTCCATATCCCGGATTAAAAATAGGAGTCGAGTTTTCAAAATTGACCTTGCATAAGAAAGTTTCTCTTGCAAGCGGGTTGTGTCCTTTTATCATTCTTTTTCCCAAAACAACCGAATACCATTCTCCTTTTTGAGTCTGTACGAGATCAGCGTGTCCCAATCCCTGAATAGGATGGTTTTCACCTAAATGCCGGTGTGATAATACCGGATTGGTTTTATCTGCAACATAAGGTCCCCACAAAGACTTACTTTGATGCACCGTCACTGCATGGTAATAACTTGAACCTCCTTCGGCCATCAGCAATAAATACTTCCCGTTTATCTTATAAAGATGAGGCCCCTCTGCATAAGTTGCATTATTCGCATGCCCGTAAGTCAGAATCTTACGCTCGCCTACCAATTTATTCCGGCTGAGATCCAGCTCTTGCATCCATACAGCACATTGGGCCGGCCATGACTTTTTAAAATCCCATGTATTCCCGGTATAATAACATTTTCCATTATCATCCCAAAACAATGACGGATCTATCCCGGGCGCATCTTTCAGCCATACAGGATCAGACCAGGGGCCTTTAGGATCAGTAGCTGTTATATAAAAATTGCCGCCACATTTTGATCCGGTTGTGATTAAATAAAACAGACCTTCATGAAAACGTATAGTAACCGCCCATATTCCATCATTATCATTCAGTCCATTCATGTCAATCATGTCCGGACGGCTAATGCCATGTCCTGCAATCTCCCAATTGACCAAGTCTTTGCTATGATAAATGGGGATTCCGGGATACCATGTAAAAGAAGAAGTAACCATATAATAGTCATCATTCACCCGGCAGATCGAAGGGTCAGGATTAAAGCCCGGCAGAACCGGATTTTGAAAGGTCTGGGCTCGCACCAGCCACACTGTTGCCAGCAACCATATACAAACGAACAGTCTCTTATGCATAATTTTCATTTTTTATTCAATTAATATTGCAGCAGGAAACTCTCCGCGACTTTCAAGAAACGGTCATGTCCTTTACTGTTCAGATGCGCCGTATCCGTATTGTTTTTGCTCTTCTGGAAATAGATTTTTCTGAAAGTATCATTATCCGCATAGATACTTCCTTTTCTTGCACAATCAAAAATAGGAATACTGTAATTGCCGCAAACCTCAATCATGGCATCAACGACCTTTTCCGAATCACTTCCCTTGAAGTTTTTGCAGTTCCAGCGGGTAAAGAAGAATATTTTCGCCGTCGGATATTTTTCGACCAGTCCTTTACACAGAATCTCCATTTTATCTTTGAAGTTATCAATCCCCCCGATAGAATCCAGTTTAAAAGCATCATTATGTCCGCCGATGACAATGACATAATCAAGGCTGTCCGCCATTTCTGCATACCGAAGATACATTGCTTTCCCCCAACGCGGACTGGAATAGGCGATGCTATTTCCATTCTTTCCATAATTAAAGTACTCCATGCCATGCCTCTTCGCAAATTTATAGTGCCATGTATTCTCAAACGGTTCTTTATGGTTCCGCACATAGCTATCGCCAATTACACCGATTCGCTTGCCATTCAGTTCGTCGGCAGTCGTCTTACTATTCTGCGCATTCGCTGTCTGAGCGGAAAATGCACAAACGATTAACAATAAAAAGATTTTTAAATGTGTCATTTCTTAATGTATTTTTCATTTGATAGCAAAGATAAAGGTAGTTTCTATATCAGCACATGGAAATTCATACGTTTTCCATTAAAATTATACGCTTTTTATCTCAATGCTCGTCTTTTTTTGCCTAAATACCCCAATAAACGGACGATTTTCCATCTTTCTATACTTATTTACCATTGGAGCACGCTATGACTTTGCCTATCTTTGCCAAGAAAGTTATCCATTTCTACAAAAGACTACCAACGTATGAAAAAACATCTGATTGCCTGCGGCATTTTATCTACTATGTTTATGGCAACAAGTTTTGCCCAAAAAGACATCGACCGTCCTATCATGGGATGGAGTTCGTGGAATACCTATCACGTGAATATCAGTGAAGAGTTAATAAAACAGCAAGCTGACGCTTTAATCAAGCACGGGCTGAAAGAGGCAGGTTACAACTATATCAATATAGATGACGGCTTTTTCGGCTACCGGGACGAGACAGGCAAAATGCATCCGCACCCCGACCGCTTCCCGAACGGGATGAAAGTGGTTTCTGACTATATCCATTCCTTGGGATTAAGAGCCGGAATATATTCGGATGCAGGAGACAACACCTGCGGTTCCATCTATGACAACGATGCAAACGGAGTAGGCTCCGGACTGTATGGACACGAACAGCAGGATATGGATTTATATATCAAAGAATGGAACTACGATTTCATTAAAATCGATTATTGTGGCGGACGTGAACTGGGACTGGATGAAGAAAAACGTTACAACGCAATCTGCCAGGCTATTGCCAACACCGGAAGAACGGATGTATCTATCAACATCTGCCGATGGGCATTCCCCGGCACCTGGGCCAAAAAACTGGCACGTTCCTGGCGTATCAGTCCGGATATCCGCCCCAGATGGAATTCTGTCAAAGGGATTATTGAAAAGAACTTATATCTTTCTGCTTACGCTACCGGCGGGCATTATAACGATATGGATATGCTCGAAATCGGACGTGGGCTGAAGCCCAACGAAGAAGAAGTTCACTTTGGAATGTGGTGTATCATGAGCTCTCCCTTACTGATCGGATGTGATATGAATACAATTCCCGATTTTTCATTGAAACTACTTAAGAATAAAGAACTTATCGCACTAAATCAAGATGTATTAGGACTACAGGCACACGTCGTACAACATGAAAATGAAAGTTATGTGCTGGTTAAGGACATCGAACAGAAACGCGGATTAACTAGAGCGGTAGCCTTATATAATCCGTCTGATCAGCCCTGTGACTTTATCGTTCCTTTCGAAACTCTGGAACTGGGAGATGAGGTAAAAGTACGGGATTTAATCAAACAAGAGGATCTTGGGAAAATGAAAGGGGAAATCCGGCAGACGGTTCAGCCACATAGCGTACTGATATGTAAAGTGAAAGCTGAAAAGCGACTGGAACCCGTTTGTTATGAAGCCGAATGGGCGTATCTGCCTTGCTATGACGACTTGGGCAAAAAATCCAAACCGATTGTCTACGTACCTGACGCTGATTGTTCCGGCAAAATGAAAATATCCAGATTGGGCGGTCGGGAAGAAAACTTCGCCGAATGGAGTGAAGTATACAGCGAAAAAGGAGGTAAGTATAACATGACTATCTTCTACAGTTGTGACAAGAATCGCAAACTGGAAGTGTCCGTCAATGGAACGAAAACTGTGCTCAAAGATTTGAATAGCAACAAGGAGGTGAAATCCATTACGATCCCTGTCACCTTACAAAAAGGTTATAATACGGTGCGAATGGGAAATGATTTCGGATGGGCACCGGACATAGACCGTTTTACATTATCCAGGCAATAACTTTCTCTGATATATATATGGAAACAAAAAAACTACTATTAATAGCAGGTATCTGTATCATGTCCGAATGGGGGCTGGCACAAAACCATATCCCACCGGTCTTCGGCAATGACACGACTAACATCCGTCATGACGAAATCTCACAACTCTATCTTTCTCCGCGAAAGATTGTATGGACCAGTAGTGAATCTTCTGTAAGCACTCCGAAAGTCCTGCTCAAATTAAGTGACGGACAATCGGAGATGGTTAAAGAAAACACTTGCCGGCTACGTTCAATGCCCAATGATACGGCAGCTATCCTGATGGATTATGGACGGGAACTGCACGGAGGACTCAAACTAATACTAGGGCCTTCCAATAAACGTGAACCGGCAACCATCCGTATCCGTTTTGGTGAATCTGTCAGTGAAGCATGTAGTCCTATCCGATATATAGGCTGGAAAAAAGGATTTTCTACCAACGACCATGCAATGCGGGATATAACCATGAAGATTCCCAGCAACGGCCAGATTGAAATCGGCAACACAGGATTCCGTTTTGTCCGTATCGATTTGCTCCAGACAGGAGTCGATGTACATGTCAAAGAAGCATCTGCCATACTGCGTTACCGGGATATTCCCTATCTTGGTTCCTTCCGTTGCAGTGACGAACGGCTGAACGAAATATGGATGACAGGAGCTTATACCGTACATCTCAATATGCAGGAATATCTGTGGGATGGCATCAAACGGGACCGCCTCATCTGGCTGGGTGATATGCATCCGGAAGTCGCTGCCATCATGACTGTATTCGGTAATAACGAAGTGGTGCCTAAAAGTATCGACCTCGCCTGTAAGCAGTTTCCGCTCCCCAAATGGCTGAATAATATGAGTGCCTACTCCATGTGGTATCTCATTATTCAATACGAATGGTATATGCACAACGGCGATATGGATTATCTGCGTAAGCATCGGGAGTATATCACCGGTCTTATAGACCGCATAGACGAATGTGTAGACAAGGACGGCAACGAGACTTTGGCAAAATCCCGTTTTCTGGATTGGCCGTCAAGCCCCAATGAAGCAGGAGTGGAAGCCGGTTATCGGGCTTTGCTGTGCTGGTCGCTCGACAATGCTGAAAAACTGTGCAATGCATTGGGAGAAAAAGAATATGCAGCTAAAAGCCATGCCGTCGCCCGTCGCATCAAGAAAATAATCAAACAGCCCAACGACCTGAAACAGGCAGCCGCCCTCATGTCAATAGCCGGACTGATGTCACCTCAGAAGGCATGTAAAGAGGTTATTTCGGTAGGTGGCGCCAAAGGATTCTCTACTTTCTATGGGTACTACATGCTACAGGCACTTGCACAAAGCGGTGAATATCAACAGGCAATTGACATCATCCGCCTGTTCTGGGGTGGAATGCTGGATTTGGGAGCCACTACTTTTTGGGAAGATTTTAATCTGGATTGGGCACAGGATGCAGGACGTCTGGATGAGTTCGTTCCGGAAGGGAAAAAGGATATTCACGGAGATTTCGGGGCATACTGCTATCCCGGCCTCCGCCACAGTTTCTGTCACGGCTGGGCATCCGGTCCAACACCATGGATGACACAACATCTTTTGGGTATCGAAGTGCTGGAACCGGGATGCAAAACATTACGGATCGCTCCCAATCTTTGTGATCTAGAATGGGTGGAAGGCACTTTTCCGACTCCACTCGGCATTGTTTATGTGAAACACAGCAAAGGAGCAGACGGAAAAATAACCAGCGACCTGAAAGTTCCTGCCGGCATTACAGTCAGAAAATAGTCCTTCCAACAAAAAAACTTAATGTGTAAGAATTAACGATATGAACAACAAAATTATAAGTCTGTTTGTGCTTTGGATTTTCTTTACCGTATGGAACGGGGTAACCTTGCAGGCACAGGCACCTCATCCCGAACGTATCTACCTTTCGGGAACAGGTATCGATGATACCAGAACCTGGGACTTTTTCTGTTCTGCGGGACAGAATAGCGGTAAATGGAAAAAGATCGAAGTTCCCTGTAATTGGGAGCTACAAGGATTTGGAGAATATACCTACGGACGTTGGTACACGGTGAAAGGACAACGCCCCAGTGATGAAACCGGAATCTACCGCTATAAATTCGACGTCCCCAAATCATGGGCAGGGCAACGGGTAAAGATCTTCTTCGATGGAGTGATGACGGATGCCGAAATCATCATCAACGGCAAACCGGCAGGCGAACTGCATCAAGGGGGATTCTATCGTTTCAGTTACGACATTACCGAATTACTTAACCTCGGGAAAAAGAACCAGCTCGAAGTAAAAGTAGCCAAAGAATCAGCCAACAGATCGATCAATGCCGCCGAACGGAAAGCAGACTGGTGGTTATTTGGCGGAATCTACCGTCCTGTATGGCTGGAAGTTCTGCCACAGATACACATGAAGCACTTTGTTTTAAGTGCAGACCACAAAGGGAAATTCCAAGCTTCCATAGACATGGAAGGAGATGCCAAAGGGCATGAAATCGTCGTATCCGTCCGTTCATTAAAAGATGGGAAAACCGTATATACTTCCAATGGACAAACAACAATCACTCATCCAATCAACAACTCCGGTAAAGAACAGATGATCAGCGGTGAATGGACAAACATAGTCCCCTGGTCTACAGAAGCCCCCAACTTATATGTAGCCAAATTGGAACTGAAGAATCCCGAAGGCAAAATCGTACAGAGCAGGGAAACACGTATCGGCTTCCGTACCGTAGAGTTCTTTCCGCAGGACGGAGTATACCTGAACGGTACTAAATTAGTGGTAAAAGGAATCAACCGTCATTCATTCTCCGTAGATGGAGGGCGTACCACCAGTGCAGCATTAAGCCGCATGGATGCCCAGCTCATTAAAGAAATGAATATGAATGCTGTCCGTTCGCACTATCCGCCCGATGAACATTTTC